>JAEEGL012392137.1_pt1 | contig 41964 bp, 30 predicted proteins | sample 9134231 | NCBI WGS metagenome assembly JAEEGL01 (sample SAMN16246548, study PRJNA631951) | gut metagenome | biome: gut microbiome; feature: rumen; material: fiber-attached | host: Bos | place: Iran: Karaj | collected 2018-10
GAAAGCGGTTAGTGACGACGATAAGATATTTGAGCCGATCACTTCGGTTATAGATACGGTATTTTATGATAATACGACCGAGGCCGATAAGTTCGAGCATATCGGCGACGCGGAGATCATATTTTCAAATAAGGTGACTATCGATGATGAGACCTTTCGGAGATGTCCGAATCTGAAATACGTCGGTGTCTGCGCTACCGGCTACAACGTGGTTGATACCGAAGCGGCAAGAAGACATGGTGTTGCTGTGACAAATGTTCCGGCTTACAGTACGGAGGCGGTTGCCCAGCTTGCCTGGGGACTTATACTTGACTCGGCGAGCAATATAAGCCTGCATAACGACAGCGTGCATCAGGGCGACTGGATCAAATCGGAGGTTTTCTGTTATACGATCAGGCCGATCATGGAGCTTTCCGGCAGGACGCTCGGAATCGTCGGTTACGGAAATATCGGAAGGAGAGTTGCCCAGATTGCGAAGGCCTTCAACATGAACATATTGGTGCATACAGCTCATCCGGAGAAATACACCGGGGCTGCCGGCGCGAGTGAAGGCGGTGCCGGAATGTCTGAGAAGAGTGACACCCCACAGACTGAGCAGAGCGGTATAAGATTTGTATCGCTTGATGAATTGTTCCGTGAGTCGGATGTTATTACGCTTCACTGCCCGATGACTAAGGAAACTGAGGGTATGATCTGCGCTGAAAATATAGCTAAGATGAAAGACGGCGTCATCATAATAAATGTTTCAAGAGGCGGTCTTGTAGTTGAAGAGGACCTTGCAGACGCGCTTAAGAGTGGCAAGGTAATGAGTGCCGCGGCTGATGTTGTCTGTGAAGAGCCGATGAAGGAGGGCAATCCTCTTCTTACAGCTCCGAATATGGTCATCACACCGCATATCGGATGGTCAGGTCTTGGAGCCCGCGAATGTCTGGTACAGACGATTGCTGATAACCTGAAGGCTTATCTTGAGGGTAGAGAGCTGAATAGAGTATAATCATATATAAAATAATAAACCGGCAGTTTACTCGTTTGTGAGTGTACTGCCGGTTTTATTTTTTATGATTGTCTGTGTTATTGTATGTTGAAATTATTTTTTAGTCTGTGTCAGATTTGTTTGAATCATTTTTTTCAAGTTGCTCTTTTCGGAGCTTCTTCATATGTTCACGAGCTTTGTCATAAACATTATATGATTCAGAAAACTTAGGACTGTAGTCATTGACGTACAGTCCTTTTTTAGTTTCGTTATTATTCTCTTTTTTGTCCGAACTTGATCTTTTATCTTTTCTCATAGTTGCCACGATGTTTTTTTGATCGCTGTTTTATCTACAGAATCCCCGGATTATTTATTGTCATATTCTTCATCATCTAAGTCTTCGTCAGGGTCTTCTTCACTGTCTTCTTTTTCTGCGAGATCCATGATGTTTCTAATCCTGTCGGCTGCATTCTCTGAGGACGGTTCTTCCTCAGAATTGTTATTGTTTGAAGAATTATCGGTGGTATCTGTATCTTCAGAAACATTAACTGTTTCCTCAATGTAGTTTTCATCCGAAGAGCTATCAGTTGTCTCGATAGATTCGCTATCATCAGTGGTATTTACAGAAACCTCAATCGGCTCTTCTGCAAAGGTGATTTCGATCGAGTCATCAATCGGTTCTGCAAAATCGTCATCAATCTGCTTGTCGCCGGTTTCTTCATCTGCAAGAAGCTCGTCTTCGTATTCGAAGAAGGAACCGTAGTAGATGCGGGCGTTGATGCCCATGATGATCCTCAGACCGATAAGAATAAGACCTGCAACAAGTATAACTGTATCTTCATAGAAAATGTAGATGATAAGTCCCGGAAGGATGTACAGGCATATGGTGAACATCAGGCCAACGAAATGCTTTGCTGCAAAATATATCGAATCGAGAAGTACGTTGCTGAGGCTGTTTCTGTCCTCGTGCTCCGGAAGCTCGTCGAAGTTAGCTGTGATAGAAGCTGCTCCTGTGGAAACGGTTTCTGCGACGCTGCTAAATTCTGATGTATTTGCTTTTATAGAACTATTCTCGGGGGTGTTAGCTGTTTCTGACGGAGTACTTAATTCATTCTGAGTGCCCTCAGATATTGAAGAGTCCTTCTTATCTGCAGAGTCATCAGCCTTGTCCTCGTCTGCGAAGTATTTGATTGAGGAAGAAGTATCGGCCTTCTTCATGATCTCGCGGGATGGCGTTTCGGTACGCGCAACCTTTGAGAAACGCTTCATGTAAGCGGTCAGAACCTCGGTGTTGTGTGACGGATCATTTGGAATCTCATCGATACTTTTTGCGGCTGACGGGTCTGACTCTGAAGCAACAGTGGAACCGTCCCCTGAAAAACCTGCTTCATTCTCGGCAGCGGCTCTTTCTGCGGCCAGCTTCGCCTCTCGTCTGTCTCTATCCTGGATCGCGTAAACGGCAGCTCTGTAATCGGAGGTTACCGCATTTATCGCAAGTACCGGGAAGGTGTATATAAGTACGGCGCAGAGTATTCCGGCCATCAGTATGAACAGTACGCTGAGGAGCTTATTCGGCAGCGGTCCGATCGGGCTGAAGACCAGTGCGACTGCGATGAAGAAGCCCATGACCAATAGATACCCTATGAAATACGATATGGAAAGCTTCAGGTGCTCGCGGAATCTCTGCAGGAGCATCTTTACCGAATAGTTGCGGTGCTTCTTGTCGTATTTCGCAGTAAATACTATGTCGAAATACGCTGTCATGGCTGTTCCGATCGTAACGACCGGCAGCAGGAGCAGCACGAAAACTATATTGAACAGGAAGAAGTTTCCTATCAGATACAGTATCGCTCCGAATAGTCCGCCGGAATCCTTCTTCGCTTTGACAGTTTTTTCCGGTTCGACAGTTTCTACAGTCTTTTCCGGTTCGACAGTTTCTACAGTTTTTTCCGGTTCGACAGTTTCTACAGTTTTTTCCGGTTCGACAGTTTCTACAGTTTTTTCCGGTTCGACAGTTTCTACAGTTTTTTCCGGTTCGACAGTTTCTACTGTCTTTTTCTGTTCAACAGATTCGACAGTTTCTTCCGGTTTTACTTTCTGCTCTGTAGTATCTTCGTGTATGAGATTGTCAGTTGTTTCTTTAATTTCGTCCATCTGTAACGTTCTCCGTATTTTAAATCCATCCCTTAATCTAACATAATTTATTAATAAAAACAATCTGTGGATTATTATTGTTTTCTTAGTATTTTCGTCAAATAGGTTTTGCGGTATAATCTGTGTATCAGGGGGCTTTCCTGGGCGGACACTCGCCTTTGAGAGCAGCAGGAATCTGCTTGAGAGAAAAACAGCGAAAATGGAGGTTGGAAAGTTGGATAAAAAAAGCAAGTCATCACTATTTAAAATAAAATACAATGCACCGGTAACGCTGACCTTTGCACTTATCTGTCTTGCGGCACTGGTGCTGGGCTATGCCACAAAAAACAGCGTGACGAGGCAGTTCTTCGCGGTGTACAGGTCAAGGGTGAGCCTTGCGTGGTTTGTGAGACTGATCGGACACTCCCTCGGACATGTTGACTTCGACCATTTCTTCGGAAACATGACGCTCTTTCTCCTCCTCGGTCCAATCCTTGAGGAAAAATACGGTTCAAAGGATCTGATTGAGATGATCGTGATCTGCTCGGTTGTTGAGAGCGCAGTTCAGATGATATTTGTGCCGCATACGGCACTTCTCGGCGCCAGTGGAATAGTATTTATGATGATAATACTTGCTTCAGCAGTAAATATCAAAGAGGGCGGAATACCTCTCACCATGATATTGGTCATCATGATCTATCTTGGTAAAGAAATATGGGCGCAGTTCACGACTCATGATAATATTTCGCATCTGACACATATTGTCGGAGGAGTCTGCGGGGCGTTCTTCGGCTTTGCCTACGCCAGAATAGCGGCAGGGAAGAGGACGGGACGATAAACGTAATCAGCGATTTCCGCCCGCCGGAAGCTGAGGAAATAAGATTATTGATAATAACTATCAGCGGTTTCCGCCCGTCGGAAGCTGAGGAAATAAGGTTATTGATAATAACTATCAGCGGTTTCCGCCCGTCGGAAGCTGAGGAAAACTTTGCGCAGTATGGTAACAGAGACTGTAGATAAGCTCTGCCAGGTCATGACTTGACATATTAAAATCGTTGTCGAGCCATTTGCAGATGATGCTTTTCACGCCGTCGATCATATATGCATAAACATATTCGTTTTTCTGGCTGTCTCCGAAAACCGGCCATTTGTCATACACATCGTTCAGAAGATCCGTAAGGATCACAGCGCCGACCTCTCCGTTGGTGTCGTTAAACATGATCGTACGATACTGAACGCTGTTCTCTTTAACAAAATCAAGAAATTCTGACAGCAGTTTGCTTTCGAGACCTTTATATGTAGTGGTCGAAATGAATTCTGCTGTCTTTTCTTTTAATTCATTGATTATGTCGTCAAGAAGCTGCTGCTGATCAACGTAATGAAGATAGAAGGTTGTTCTGTTGAGATCAGCCTGGTCACATATTTCCTTGATGGTTATTTTATGGAAAGGTTTATTCTGCATGAGTTCTATGAGTGCTGTTTTGAACAGCAGCCTGGTCATTTGTTTTCTTCTTGAATTTGCCATGATCGAACCTCCGGAATGATAACCTGATCAAAGCAGTTATTTTGATCAGGCTGAATAATTGATTATTTTTTTAAAATACAGATTAATTATTTTTGTACAAATTTAGACACATTTAAAAAAAATGTTGATTATACAACATAAAAAAATAAACTGCGTATTGTTAATTCAACACGGTGTCGATATAATGTTAATGTTTTTGACGTAAAAAATCAAGCGGCTTTTGGTGTGTATGAGCGTTATGCAAAATTCACAGAAATATCACAAAAACGCTATGGTTTATAAAAAAATAATGTAATACAATATACACTGCCGTATCGGACACTATTCATAAAGGTGACTTATCGGCAAGAATTAAAATGAAAGGGATAAAAAGATGTTATCGAAATTCAGTGTCAAAAGACCGTATACGGTACTGGTCGGAGTAGTGCTTGTCATAGTACTCGGCGTAGTAGCACTCAGAAGTATGACGGCCGACCTTCTTCCCAATATGACCTTCCCTTATGCGGTAGTCATTACAACAGATATGGGAGCAAGCCCGGAGGCTGTGGAGTCGGAAGTAACCGCTCCTATAGAAGCGGCGCTTGCAACGACCTCTAATCTGAAACAAATCCAGTCAAGGTCGTATTTCAGCTATTCCATGGTTATCCTGGAATATGAACAGAGCGCAAATATGGACTCTGTTCTTATCGAGATTCAGCAGTCACTCGATCAGGTTAAGAGTACCTTCGGTGATTCGGTTGGTTCACCTATAGTTATGCAGATCAATCCGGACATGATTCCGATCTATATTGCTGCAGTAGGTGTTGAGGGTATGGATATCACAACTCTTACAACCTACGTTGATTCCAACATCAAGCCTCAGCTTGAGAGTATCGAAGGTGTTGCATCCGTAACAGCAATGGGCGGAGTTACAGAGCAGATACGTGTAACACTGGATGATGAGAAGATAAAGGCGCTTAACGAGAAGGTTCAGAGTGCGATAAATGCACAGTTCGATGCTATCGAGAAGCAGCTTGATGATGCAGAGAAGATGATGGGCGGCCGTACACTTGCTGATAAGAAGGCCTTCCTCGAGAGCAGCAAAGCAACTCTCGAAACACTTTCAGAGCAACTTGTTCAGACCTCTAACGGAGTAACTGAACTTCAGAACGGTATAGCAGGACTCGAGCAGGTTATCGCTCTCTACGATGACGGAACCTTAAACGATGAGCAGTTCACAGAGGCTAACGACTTCGATATCGCAACTGCACGTGCACAGCTTGAAGAGCTTAAGGGCCAGCTTGACGGAATCGAGAAGAGCCTTACCGAGATGAGCGCAAGCCTCACACAGCTTGGCATAAATATTACTTCGCTTGATGATCTTCCTACGGTTATCGGCACGGTAGCTCAGATGACGGCAGCCTTCGATATGGGTATCGCAGCTGTTGATACAGCTATCGCAAGAGTTGAAGCTGGCGAGATCACAGAAGCAGAAGCACTTAATGAGATAAAGAATAACGAAGCGCTCAGCGCTATAATCCCTGATATTGAGACCTTCAAGCTTGATACAGGTCTCACAATAGATGAAACAAGAGCACAGCTTGACGATGCGAAGGAGAAGGCAGCTTCTGCAGCAGATATCGAAAGCATCCTTGATATGGACCTTCTTGAGAAACTTCTTACAGCTCAGAACTTTGAGATGCCTGCAGGCTATGTAAATGACGCAAGAGGTCAGTTCCTTGTTAAGGTTGGTGACAAGGTTGAGAGTATGGACGCTCTTGCAGATCTCGTACTTATCGATCTCGGACTTGAGGGTATCGACCCTATCAAGGTTTCCGATGTTGCCGATGTAGAGATGATCGATGATTCGGCTGAGGTTTATGCAAATGTAGACGGAAGACCCGGCATCATACTTTCTTTTGAGAAGCAGACAGGCTACTCTACCGGTGATGTTACCGACGCTATCAATGAAAAGTTCAAGTCACTTGAGAAGAGTGAGGATGAGGATATCAAGTTCTCAACTCTTATGGATCAGGGACTTTATATCGATATAATAACAAGTTCTATCTTCCAGAATATGATCATCGGTGCGGCACTTGCTATCATCATTCTCATCATATTCCTGAGAGACGGAAGACCGACACTCATCATCGCCTGCGCGATTCCGCTTAGTGTTATCTTCGCAGTCGTACTGATGTATTTCTCAAATGTAACACTCAATATCATATCAATGTCAGGCCTCACGCTTGGTATAGGTATGCTTGTTGATAACTCGATAGTTGTTATCGAAAATATATATCGACTGCGAAACGAAGGCATGTCTATCAAGAAAGCTGCAGTTTACGGTGCAAGACAGGTTGCGGGAGCTATCACAGCTTCAACACTTACAACAGTCTGCGTATTTGCGCCTATCGTCTTCACGGATGGTATTACAAGACAGCTCTTCGTTGATATGGGGCTTACGATACTCTACACACTCGGTGCCAGCCTTCTTGTTGCCCTTACACTTGTTCCGGCAATGGCAGGCGGTATGCTTGGCAAGGAGAAGAAGAAAAAGGAGAAGAAGAGTGTATTTGACAAGGTTATGGACTGGTACACAGGCTTCCTCAGAAAGTGTCTCAGATTCAAACCGCTTGTATTTATTCTTACGATCGCAATCCTTGTGGGCAGCGTACTTCTCGCTGTTTCAAGAGGAACAGCGTTCATGCCTGAGATGTCGAGCACACAGGCAACAGTTACTCTTGAGCCTTTTGAGGGAGAGAATCCTTCACTTGAAGAGATGACAGCATATTCGGATACACTTGTTGAGAAGCTGATGGAGTTCCCTGAAGTGACGACAGTTGGCGCTATGTCAGGCGGCGGTTCGGGACTCAGCATGTTCTCAGGTGCCGGCGGAAATGATGTTAAGATCACAGTTTACGTTATTGTTGATGAAGAGGCAAAGGTCAGCAACGATGAGCTTGAAGAGAAGATAAATAAGGCTGCTGAAGGACTTCACTGCCAGGTTAAGGTCAGTGCAAATATGATGGATTCGATGTCTGCGCTTTCGGGTACCGGTATTTCAATTAATATCAAGGGACGTGATATGGAGAAGATGCAGGCCATCGCTTCAGATATCGCAGCTATACTTGAAGATGTTGAAGGTACTGTTGATGTCGATGACGGACTGAATACACTTTCTGATGAGATGCATATCACTGTTGATAAAGACAAGGCTGCCAAATACGGTATGACCGTTGCACAGGTATTCCAGATTATTTATGGCAAGATGGCAGCAACAACCGCATCAACAGTTATAGAGACGGATGTTAAGGATTATGATGTATTTGTAAGAACAATGGAGCAGTCAGAGCTTACTCTTGATGAGCTTAAAGAGCTTACATTTACTTACACAGACAGAACAACAGGTCAGGTTTCTGAAATTCCACTTACAGAGATCGCCGAGTTCCGTGAGACAGCAGAGCTCAGCGTTATCCAGAGACAGGCGCAGAACCGTTTCATCACAGTTAAGGCAGGTATTGATGAGAAACATAATGTTGGTCTTGTCGGAAATGAAGTAAGAGACAGACTTGATGATTACGAGGTCCCTGAAGGCTATTCGGTTGAGATGGCCGGTGAGGATGAGACTATCAATGATGCAATGAGACAGCTTGCGCTCATGCTTCTTCTCGCAGTTATATTCATCTACCTCGTAATGGTTGCACAGTTCCAGTCGCTGCTTTCACCATTCATTATCATGTTCACTATTCCGCTTGCATTTACGGGAGGCTTCCTTGCTCTCTTCCTCACAGGTCAGGAGGTCAGCGTTATCTCAATGGTCGGCTTCGTAATGCTTTCGGGTATCATAGTTAACAACGGTATCGTTCTCGTTGATTACATCAATCAGCTGAGACGTCAGGGTATGAGCAAGAAGGAAGCTATCGTTGAGTCTGCAAAGACAAGAATGCGTCCGGTACTTATGACAGCCCTTACAACCATCATCTCGATGTCAACCATGGCAGTCGGCCTCGGTCAGGGCTCTGAGATGGGTCAGCCAATGGCTATCGTAGTTGTAGGTGGTCTTATCTACGGTACACTCCTCACACTCGTTGTCGTTCCATGTATCTACGATGCATTTAACCGCGAGAAGGATATGAGAGAAGAAGAACTGTAAAATATTATGCAAAAGTAACAACGGCACCCCGTTTTTCGGCGATAAAACGGGGTGCTTTTTTGCTTTATAAAATTGTCAGAATATTGTATAATATACGCATACGAATCAGACAAAACGAGAGGGAGGGGATTATGATGAAAAAAAGACAAAAGCTATTTCTTAAGAAGCTTTCAGCAATACTACTTTCGCTGGCGGTGATCATGTCGACAGTGTCCTGCGGCAAGAGCAAGGACAATGGCTATTCGGAAAAAGAGTTATCTACGCAGTTCTTTAATGTGGGAGATGATGGTTCATATATCTACAACGGTCCAAATAAAGCTACACAGCTTACCGAACAGGATATCCAGAACATGAATAATGGCAATGCCATCATAGTCTATGATGACAACCATCAGTATGTTACCACGATCATAGGCAAGTTCTATGATAAGAAGGTTACGGATAATGAGAACGCACTTCTTTCGCTTAACGGACTTGCTACACTCCTTGGTTTCACAAAGGGTCAGGAGTTTTTTGCCCTTTATGGAGAAAAGAATGCGGCGGGATATACTCATTATACCTATCAGCAGAGATATGGCGGTGTTACCGTTGAGTATTCTACACTCAGGATATTTGTTGATCCGGAAGGCTATGTATGCGCTCTCCAGAATTCTTTTGTACCGGAACTTGGTATAACAGAAGCAAAATCCATGAGCAATTCGGAAGCGGAGACAATAGTAAACCAGATTCTGGCGGACAATAATAAAAGCGCAAATATATATTCCGAGTACACAAAGCAGGTATATTATTATGACTATGATCGTGTAGTTAACTGTATGGCGGTTTACACGGACAATCCTTTCACGGATGAGTCCTTCGATATGCCTTATCTGGTATTTTATATTAATACTGATGATGGGCGTATGCTGAGCTATTTACCGACTGCAAATCCTCAGGGCGGAAGTATGGGTGACAACGTCAATCATGATCAGTATTTTGACACGCTTGAGATGAAGTCCTGGTCGGGTACGATAAATCTATACGGCGGAAAGACCGAGCAGATAACGGTACCTGTCGGGTACAATCCTAAGGATGGAAAATACTATCTTGCTGATAAGGACAGAAAGATAATATGTTCGTATTACTGGGATTTTTACTATGATAATCGTTATCTTAATTTTATCACTTCAGCAAATAATCAGGACTGGGAGAATGAATACCTGGTCGCTTATTACAATTACATAAGGGTGTATGATTATTATGCAAGCATAGGAATTGAGTCTATTGACGGTTTTGGTATGCCGATACTCCTCGGCATGGAAATATGTGACAGTGAACGAAATCCAATCGACAACTGTTATTATGTAGGTGTCCTTCAAGGATGGGCATTCTTTGGTGCACAGAGCTGGGCAAATTACAAAAATCAGACAATTGATCTGATAGCCCATGAGTATACTCACGGTATCAGAAACACTTCTATGGGAAGCTCCATCTACAAGAATGAATTGGGAGCCATCCATGAGGCCTTCAGTGATGTTATGGGCCAGCTTATTGAATATAAGCTTGAAGCAACAGATGATACACAGTGGAATCTGGGCGAGAATTCCGGTGATATCTGGAGAAATATGGCAAACCCTAATCTGTATAATCAGCCGGCATATGTTGGGGATCTTTTCTATACATCGCCAACGAGAAATGACGATGACAGCGTAAATGATTATGGCGGAGTTCACGTCAACTCTTCTCTTATGAACATGGTATGCTATAAGATGAGTCTGTATGGCATGACAACAGATGAGCAGCTTAATGTCTGGTACAACGTTTTGGAACTCATGACTCCTAGGGGAGATTATGATGACCTCTACGCGGCGCTTATATTCTCACTAAGGGTTTATGATCTCACACAGTACGAGCAGGCAATAAAAACTATATTTGACGAGATGGGTCTTTCGGGTGATCGTATAGCAAATGCGGAAAGTGCTACAAAACCGGGCTGCGGAAGGATCAGGATAAAGGTTTCCGAAAACCTTCATGATTATGCGATAGCTATACGTATCTTTACAGCGGATGGTCTTGATATAAAAGGCTTCCCGAATGAAAGAGATGACGTTATCGACGTTCTTGTACCTGCGGGAAATGTGACAGTACATATGCTTTCAAGGTCTGAACCGAACGCGCAGAGACTTCATACAGCGCTTGATGCGAACGGGAATTTCTTCGGCGATGTCAATAATGCGGTCACGTTCAGAGTGACTGAGGGCGAAACGTTGGATCTTGGAACAATACAGTAATACATAATACACGCATATCGACATGGGGGTTGAGGCGTGTGAAAAAGGGGAGTGGTATTATGTTATTGAAAAGGGAAAAAGGTTTTCTTAAAAAGCTTTCGGTGGTTGCAGCTTTAATTGCGCTTGGGCTGATGACAGCGTCTTGCGGCAAGGGTAAAACAGAAGACTACTCATCGAAGAGGCTTGCTACGGAAGCCTTCGGTATAGCTGAAAGCGGAGATTATCAGTATAACGGTAATGATCTGAAGCAGCTGACCGAACAGGATATACAGAATATGAACGGCGGAAACGCCATAATAGTTTATGACGATGATCATAAATACGTTACGACGATCATCGGTAAGTTTTACGAAAAACAGGTTACCGATATGGAAAGCGCTCTCGATTCGCTTGACGGAATCGCATCGCTTCTCGGTTTTGAAAAGGGCGTGCAGTTCTTCGGTATGTACGGAGAGAAGAATGCACAGGGCTATACCCACTATACATTCCAGCAGAGATATGGTGGTATAACCATTCAGTATTCAACGCTCAGGATATTCATCGACCCGCAGGGCTATGTGTGCGGACTGTCGAATTCCTTCGTTCCGGAGCTCGGCGTAGCTGATCCGAAAACAATGAGCAACGCTGATGCAGAGGCGATAGTTCAGGATCTTCTGAATTATAACAACGTTAACGCAAAGATATATTCGGAATATACAAAACAGGTATTTTATTATGAATACGATCATATAGTAAACTGCATGGTTGTTTATTCGGATAATCCTTATATGGATCCTTCCTTCGATATGCCTTATCTGGCGCATTATGTTGATATTGATGAAAATTGTTATTTCCTGAATATACCGACTTCAAACCTGAATGAAGGTAACGGAAATATAGATGAATACAACACCGACCAGTATTTTGCAAATCTGGAGATGCAGACGTGGACAGGAACCGTCAAATACCAGGACGGCCATACGGAGCAGATTAGCGTGCCGGTTGGCTACAATCCTAAAGACGGGCTGTATTATCTTGCTGATAAGGACAGAAAGATAATGGTCGCTGATTGCTGGAACTTTATTTATAACTACTTTACACTGGATTGTATTACATCTTTAAATAATCAGGACTGGGATAATGAATACCTGATAACGTATTATAATTACATCAGGGTTTTTGATTTTTACGCAAGTATGGGCGTACGGTCGATAGATGGCTTTGGTATGCCGGTGTTGATATGTGTGAATTATTGTGACGCTAATAAAACTCCGGTAGATAACGCCTGCTACATGGGACGTTTCGTAGGCTGGGCGACCTTCTGTTCAAGCAAGGCCAATTACAGTAATCAGGCTGTTGATGTTATAGGGCATGAATACACTCACGGCGTAAGAGACGGTTCAATGGGAAGCGCTGTATATATGAACGAGCAGGGAGCTATCCATGAGGCCTTTAGTGATGTTATGGGCCAGCTGATCGAATATAAATATGGGGCAACAACTGATACCGAGTGGTTGCATGGCGAGGTCAGTGGAAGAGTTGTCCGAAGCATGAGCAACCCGAATCTGTATTCGCAGCCGAATTATGTAGGAGATCTGTATTATGCGACACCGACCAGAGTGGACGACGTTAACGTTAACGATCATGGCGGAGTTCATATCAATTCATCACTCATGAATGAGATAGCCTATAAGCTCAGTGTGTACGGCATGACGATTGATGAACAGATCAATGTTTGGTATAATGTTCTCGAGACCTTGACACCTAGAGGAGATTACGATGATCTGTACGCGTCACTTATGTTCGCTCTCAGAGTTTATAATCTGACACAGTACGAGCTGGCTATAAATACAATCTTTGATGAGCTTGGACTTACAGGCGACCGAATCGCGAATGCAGCGAATGCAACGAAGCCGGGCTGCGGCAGGATCAGAGCTAAGGTTTCAGAGGCTTATCGTGATTATTCGATATCGCTTTATATTCCTCTTCAGAATAATAAGTATATTCTGGCTATGCCGGATGAGAGGGATGATGTCATAGATGTACTTATTCCTGCAGGAGTGCATTATATATATTTGTATTACAGAGCTGATCTTAATGAAGAGCCAAAGCTTGCGGCACTTGATGCAAATGGAAACTTCTTCGCCAGCGAATACGACGCTGCGGAGATCACTATCACTGAAGGACAAACGATTGACCTCGGCACGATACAATAGATTAAAGAAGGTTAACTATAGAGATGTAAGGGAGGATAAACTATGAAAATATGTGAAAATGGACATAGCTATGACGAGACACAGTTTGCTACCTGTCCTATCTGCTACGCACAGGGACTGACCGGTGCTTCTTCCGGAGCTTCCCAGGACGTAGTGAGGGATGAAAATGGCGGCTACTATGACGCGGAAGGCAACTACATAGATGCAGCAGGAAATAAATACATTCCTGCGCCTCAGGGCGGTTTCTATGATGAGGCCGGTGGATATTATGATGTGAGTGGAAATTATTATCCGCCTGCAGCACCGGCGCAGCCAGCAGCACCAGCACAACCGGCGGCGCCTGCATACCAGGAACCAGCACAACCGGCGGCGCCTGCATATCAGCAGCCTGCACAGCAGGCGGCTCCAACGGCAACATACCAGCAGCCGGCACAACCGGCGGCGCCTGCATATCAGCAGCCTGCACAGCAGGCAGCTTCAACAGCAACATACCAGCAGCCGGCACAGTCAGCGGCACCTGCATATAATGCAGCCCAGCCGGGAGCATATGTTGATCCGAATGCGGTATCTCCTGCAGGTAAGGCTCCGAAGGGACCGAAGAAGCCGGGCGGAAAGAAGAAGATAATAATCATCGCAGCTATCGCAGCTGTACTTATAGGAGTTGGCGTGTGGTTCTTCTTTCTCAGAAGCACTGAGTCGACAAAGAAGGGCGAAGACGGCATAACCTATATGACTCGAGATGGTGATACTTTTATGCTGAACAGTTATTCAGGAAAGACTAACAGTATCATCCCTCCGGGATTCCAGATGTATTCAAGCGATGCTAAGAAGATATCCTTCCTGTACAATGATTACTGCACGATCTCAGATGAGAAGAATGTGGTTTACATCAATCTGAGCGCAGACAATTCAGAATATATCGAACTTAGCTATAAGAGTGGTAAGACTACTCCTAAGAAGTATTTCAACAAATTCAAGAGTCAGGTAACGAAGCAGTACGGAGCTGATTCGCAGATGAGCGATATCATGGAGGTTAACCTCATCAATAATGAGGAGACCGGAGTTCATAAGAACGGTTACGTAATGTCCTGCGAAGTAACAGATAACGGCAGAACTCTTTACCTTGACAGATACCTTATGGTTTATAAGGACAACTACGTAGAAGCAACTGTTTATGTTTATTCTCCGAAGGCAGGAGATGAGGTTGTCTACAGAGTGCTTTCAAGCTTCTACACGAGAGCAAACGGCTTCGATCCTTACGAGGAAGGAAGCACAGATGATTATCCGACAACTCAGTCGACAGATTATCCAACGACTCAGTCTACCGACTATCCTACAACTGAGTATCCTACAACCGAATATACAACACAGTACACAACTGAGTATACAACTCAGGCAACAACCGAATATACAACACAGTACACGACCGAGTACACAACTCAGGCAACCACGGAAGTAACTACTACAACAGGCGGAAACGGTACTGTAACAGCCCAGGGTGGTGGCGTAACGGTAATCCTTCCGGAAAGTATGCTTCCAAACGGATGGGAAGCTGTGCAGGGTGGATTAAACCTCTATGTTCTTCCGGACACGAAAGATACTTATATGGCCATAACATATGTACAGGGCGGTACAAACGAGCAGGAAGTTGTAAAGTATGTATTTGATTACTTCGCACAAAACGCCGGCGGTACGGCAAATATGGGCGAAATGCAGACAACACAGGGCGTGACCTACACCTTCTACTATTCAATGGGTACGATCTCAAATAATCAGGGTTCGATCGGTTTGGTCGCAGTAGCAGTAAAGAGTGCATCAGGAAAGGTTTATGCGATCTACTTCTTAACAGATGACGCTCATTTACAGACTTTCATCGACGCCTTTAACGCATTGATGAATAATATTTATCTTGACTAGTACACAAGCTTATTAATAGCCATAAATACCTATGATGTATTGATGGAGAAGGGAGGCTATTATGAAGAAAAAGATCAGGACCTTAACAGCAGCATTTTTATGTATGTGTATGCTTGTGATAACCGGCTGCGGCAGTTCGGATGACTCCGGTGTCGGAGGGATCGGCGGAAGAGACAGCGGTGGAGGAGATACAACCGGTGGACCGGTAACAACTCAGGCAACTACCAGTGATGTGATCACTACGCAGGCAACTACCGGGGACGTGATTACTACACAGGTAACTACCGGTGAGGTGATCACAGCTCAGACAACCCAGCAGGTTACGACTCAGGCAACCCAGCAGGTTACTACAGAGGCAACAACCCAACAGACACCGGGGGTTCTTGAGACAGTTACCATAGAGAATGATTATTATTCGGTAACTCTTCCGAAGACCTGGACCTGGGAAGAATGGGGAGTAGGCGCAAGCTTCTGCTTCAGATGTACCAATCCTGACGATCCTTCAATGGTGATCATGTATGCGGGAACTCTCTCTCCGATCTTCACGAGCGATCAGCAGAAGCAGCCGTATTATAACCTTGGTGAGTACGGTCAGATTTATATAGATGCACCTGTATTTGCGGATCAGACAGTATCTTCGATATTCAACTGGTGGGAATACATCGTTCAGTACCAGATAAAATATCAGGGCTACAGTTTGTTCCCGGCAATGACAAATGTAGTTGATCAGGGCAGCCAGATAAAAAATGACCGTTATCATAATATGAATGCTAACTTTACTGACAGCATAGGCAGCGCAAATGCTACATCAGCTAACGGAACATCAGTTGTCTGCATATGCCAGGCTTCTATAGGAGGAGATCCGATGGACCTCTTCGCAATCGGTTATGATAACAATATAAGAGTAATATATGATATGTATTTTGTTGAGTGTCCACAGGACAAATCAGAGTATGTGCAGCAGATGATGGAATGCGCACTCAGCCTTCAGTTCACAGAGAAGGCAGCTCAGGGCAACTAGTCGTACAACGAAATAATAAGAATAATATATGTTAAACTCAGCAGGCCGGATCCTTTGTGATCCGGCCTGCTTGCGTCGTAGATGCATACTACATAATTCATTTACATAGCTGCAAAACGATAGCCGGAAATGTCAAGATTTTATGTCACAATAATCCATAAAAAACAACTGTCTCTACGTATATATCATATGAACATAAAAAACAACAGACCACCATTCGCAGGGCGGTTCATAGATAGAAGAGAATATGATACGCGCAATGTATTACGTGGGGATAGGAGGCTATTATGAAGAGAAGGATCAGAACTTTAACAGCTACGATTTTATGTATATGCTTACTCATGACAACCGGATGCGGCAGCTCAGGCGGACCGGGTCTGGGAGGACTGACAGGAGATAGGGATACTTCAGGCGGCGGATTAATAGAGGACTGGACTAAGGATGAAGGAACCACCCAATGGTCAACAGAGGCAACGCCTCAGCCGACACCGACCGGTGAGATCAAGACCATCAAGATAGAGAATGATTACTATTCAGTAACAGTTCCATACGGATGGACCTGGGAGGAATGGGGAGTTGGAGCAGGCTTCTGCTTCAGATGTGTAAACCCGGAAGACCCTTCAATGGTTATCTTCTACGCAGGAGCACTTTCACCTATATTTACAAGCGAGCAGCAGAAGCAGCCGTATTACGGATTAGGTCAGCCGCTCTACACGGACGCACCTGTATTTGCAGATCAGACAGTATCTTCGATCTACGCTAACTGGGAATACATCGTTCAGTACCAGATCAAATACCAGGGCTTCAGCTTATTCCCTGTAATGACAGATATAAGAGATCAGGGCAGCCAGATAACAAATGACGCTATGCATACAATGAATACGAACTACACAGACAGTATAGGTTCCGCATACGCAACCTCTGAAAACGGAACTCCTGTTATAGCACTTACCAAAGCATCTATAGGCGGCGATCCAATGGATCTCTTCGCACTGGGATATGATAGCAACCCGAAAAATATATACGCAATGTACTTCGTAGAGTGCCCACAGGATAAGTCAGAGAATGTACAGCTTATGATGGATTGCGTACAGAGTCTCAAGTTTACAGAGAAGGCCATCCAGGAGGCACAGGGATATTAATAAGACTTTACGGAAGGACAGAAATAAAGCTGCGGAAGATTAGAAACGAAGAAACAGTTTTAGATAACAATTTAAGAGACCGGACCAGCTTTGATCCGGTCTTTTTTCTTTAAAAATGAGTACAGATATAGTATAATAAACATATGTGACAAGCTATTTCACAGAGGGGTTAAAAATTAGGAAAAGGAGAAGGGAACTATGTTGAAAAAACAGCAAAAGATCTTTCTGAAAAAACTTTCCGCAGTTCTTCTCTCGATAGCGGTTATTTTATCGACAGTGTCCTGTGGAAAAGGAAAAACAGAGGATTATTCTACAAAAAGACTGGCTACGGAAGCCTTCGGTATCGCTGAAAACGGTGACTATGTCTACAATGGTGAAGATGGCAATACTTCGAGGCAGCTGACCGAGCAGGATATTCAGAATATGAATAACGGTAATGCTATTATCGTATATGATGACAGTCATAGGTATGTAACTTCAATCATAGGCAAGTTCTATGATAAGCAGGTTACGGATATGGAGAACGCTATTGAGTCTCTGTTCGGTGTTGCCACGCTTCTGGGGTTCACAAAGGGCCAGCAGTTTTTCGGACTGTACTGGGAGACAAATAAAGAGGGGTACACGCATTATACCTATCAGCAGAGATACGGTGATATAACGGTTCAGTATTCGACGCTCAGGATATTTGTTGATCCGCAGGGCTATGTTTGCGGCCTCCAGAACTCCTTCGTACCGGAGCTTGGTATAGCGGATCCGAAGACCATGAGCAATCAGGATGCTGAGGCGATAGTTCAGCAGTTCCTCAATTACAACAATGTCAATCCGAAGATTTATTCCGAATACACAAAACAGGTTTATTACTACAACTATGATCACATAGAAAACTGTATGGTAGTTTATACCGATAACCCTGAAATGGGGGCATCTTTCGATATGCCATTCCTTGCGAACTATGTCAATATAGAGAATAGTTCTTATCTTGTAGGCATCCCGACCTCGAGCTTTGATAATGGCAACGGAAATATTGATGAATACAATACCGACCAGTATTTTGAAGATTTTGAGATGCAGTCGTATACGGGAACGATACAGTGGCTGGATGGCAGTACGGAGCAGATAACTGTACCGATAGCTTACAATCCTAAGGACGGTAAGTATTACATGGCAGACAAGGAAAGAAAGATAATGTGCGTTGATTTCTGGAATTTTGCGTTCAACGGTTTTTCTCTTCAGTTTGAAACTACTCCGGACAATAAGGGATGGGATAATGAGCATCTGATAGCTTTTTATAATTACATCAGAGTTTATGATTATTATGCAAGTATAGGTATAAAGTCTATAGACGGCTTTGGCATGCCGATACTGCTTGCCATGGATTACTGCGACAGCAATCACAATCCGGAAGATAATGCATGTTATATGGGCCGTTATGTAGGATGGGCAGTATTTGTTACAAGTAAAGCAAACCACTGCAATCAGTGCGTAGATGTTATCGGACATGAGTTTACTCATGGAATCAGAGACGGTTCTATGGGAAGTGCTATCTATCTTAATGAACTGGGAGCTATGCATGAGGCATTCAGTGATGTTATGGGTCAGCTGATCGAACTGAAGCTGGGCGCAACCACAGAAACCTCACAGTGGTTACTGGGCGAACATAACGATCACGTATATCGAAGCATGAGCAATCCGAATAATTATAACCAGCCTAATTATGTGGGCGACCTATATTATGTGGCACCTGTAAGAGTTGATGACGTTCTGGTTAATGATCACGGTGGTGTTCATGTCAACTCGTCGCTTATGAATTCTATTTGTTATAAGCTGAGCCTGTATGGCATGACAGTCGATGATCAGCTTCATATCTGGTACAATGTTATTGAGACTATGACGCCTCGTGCAGACTATGACGATCTTTATGCGGCGCTTATATTCTCACTGAGGGTTTATAACCTTACACAGTACGAGCAGGCTGTTAAGACTATATTTGATGAGCTTGGACTTACAGGAGATCGTATCGCAAATGCAGCAGCGGCGACAAAGCCGGGTTGCGGCAGGATAAGGATTCAGGTTTCTGATGCTTACAAGGATTATGCAATAGCGGTTTACATTCTTACACAGGGCGGTCTTCAGATCATGGCTCTTCCTGATGAGACTAATAATGTGGTTGATGCTATAGTTCCTGCAGGTGCGATAAATGTTCTTCTTCTGTGGAGGACGAATATGAATGAGAACCCGAGCATAACGGCACTTGATTCGACCGGCAATTTCTTTGCCGACCGGAACAGCGCGGTGATGCTTACTGTTACAGAAGGACAGACACTGGATCTTGGAACATTACAGTAATGAGGTGAGACATTCAGTCTCGCAACGTTACGGTAAGATTGTGAAATATATTTGAGAAATATAGATTGGAGGGGATACTATGAGGAAAAAGGTTAAAACTTTGACAGCATCGTTTTTATGCATGTGCTTACTGCTGGCCAGTGGCTGCGGAAGCTCTGATGACTCCGATGTGGGAGGGCTGAACGGAAGAAACAACGGTTCCGGCGGCGGAGGACAGGCAACAACACAGGCCACAACCATTGATATTTGGGGAGAGGACACAACTCAGGCGACCACACAGGGTCAGGCAACGACACAGACTACGCAGGCACCTGCGACCACTGAGGCGACAACTCAGCAGCAGGCTACCACACAGACTCAGGCAACTACCCAGCAGCAGGCAACAACGGAAGCGACAACCCAGCAGACCTCAAGCACCACTATCAAGACCAAGAGGATAGAGAATGAGTATTACAAGGTTACTGTTCCGGACGGCTGGAATATGGAAACCTGGGGCGCAGGATCAGGCTTCTGCTTCAGATGTACCAACCCGCAGGATCCTTCGATGGTGATCTTCTACGCCGGAGAGCTTTATCCGATATTTACAAATGAGCAGCAGAAAACACCGTATTATAACCTTGGCGAGTACGGCCAGGTCTATACAGACGCACCTGTATTTGCTGATGAAACAGTTTCATCGATCTACGCAAACTGGCAGAATATAGTAGACTTCCAGATGAAATACCAGGGCTTCAGCCTCTTCCCTGTAATGACAAATATAGTTGATCAGGGCTGCCAGGTTACAAATGATTCGATGCATACGGTAAATGCAAACTTTACAGACAGCCTCGGATACGTTTATGCAACTTCCGAGAATGGAACCTCGGTAATATCTATTACCAGAGCTTCCATAGGTGGTCAGGCGATGGACCTCTTCGCTGTAGGCTACGATAACAGTCCGAGAAGCATCGTGTTGATGTATTTTGTTGAGTGTCCGCGGGACAAGTCAGACTGCGTTCAGACTCTTATGGAGTGTGTAACCAGTATCGAGTTTACAGAAAAGGCTCTTCAGGAGCAGCAGCAGGCTTTGAACGGCGGCTCAAGCATAGGCGGAACATCCTTCGATGATCTCCTCCAGCAGAGCGATACGGATGTGGAGAAGCCTGATGACGATATTCCACTTCCGGACGGCTCGGTAACGATGGATGGGTATGATAAGTAGGAGTAAGCAGGAATTGATCTTGCCGGCACATAAGTGAATATTTTAAAAACATTTCGTAGCTTATTTGTTGCGCTTTTGTTGCTGTTCGTACGGTATAATACAGATATAGAATAGATGTATTGTGAGATTCGAATGGAGAGCAGGTTTCATGAAGCGTATGTTGACAGGTTTTTGCAGAATTGAAACAATTTTAAGCAGAGCAGAGCAGAGCAGAGCAGAGCAGAGCAGAGCAGAGCAGAGCACAGGCTAACTGCGCCCTTTTTGCGTCCTGCAAGACGCATGGAACTGAATACAGTATTCGTGATGGATAACCGTCGGATTCTGACGGGGTAAGTATACCCTGTCAGGTTCGGCGGTTTTTGTGTGTACATCATGGTCAGCGGCGGCCATAACAGTCGTGAAATAAGAAAAAAGGAGAAAACAGCTTATGAAAATAAAGAAACGATTTTTGAGCATCCTGCTCAGCATCGCGCTGGTGCTGGGGATGATGCCGGGGATGAGTTTGACGGCGTATGCGGCCGATATCACAGGGCCAAAAGATTGTTCGGAACTTAATGCAGGTGACGTAATTAAAGCGAATGCTACTATTACTCGTACTGGTGGACAGCGTTTTTACTTGTATATCAATGGAAATGAAATTTATATCAACGGCAGTAATCAGACAGTAACTGTTGAGGGACAGTATCAGGTAACGGGAAGTTATTACGGGATTACATCGTTTACTGCTTATTCGGATTTCATCGTTAGCTCGAACGAACCGCCTTCGGGGCAGGGTACGTATTATTGGCTCCGTTTAACGAGCCACACCCACAACTTCACCTACTCCGCCAGCGGCGACACCATCACGGCGACTTGCACAGGCGTGGGTACTTGCGGTCTGACCGACAAAAAGGCGACGCTGACTATCGCTGCGCCACAGCATACGACCTATGGTGATGGTAAAGAAGCAGCGGCGACCCTGACAGGGCTGCAGAACTTCAACACCGCCACCAGCAAGACGATTGCAGAGACAGACATCAAGTATTTCAAGGCCACCAAGGGCGAGGGCGACACTTACATCAAAGGCGACGAGATCACCACCGGCGCGCCCACCGGCGCGGGCGATTATCTGGCGGAAATCACCCTGTCCGGCGTGAAGACCAGTGAGGGCGAGGGCAAGAGCGTCGCCGCCTCGGTCGGCTACACCATCGCACCGATCACCATCAGCACCGCGGCGGTAGCGGACATCACGGCTCCTGTGGCGACCGAGGCCCTTGATACCGCCGCGACGACCAGCACGGAGCACGTCACACTGGCGGATTCCGGCGCGATCACCTGGGACCCCGCGGCCCCGCAGGACGGCAAGGCGGCCTATGCGACGGAGTACACCGCAACGGTTACGGCAACGGCAGATGATAACTATGCCTTTGCCGATGGTGCGACGGCAACGGTGAACGGAGAGACGGCCACAGTCACGAAGAATGACGACGGCACGCTGTCCATCGCCTACACCTTCTCCAAGACGGCCCTGACCCCCGTGACGATTACCGCAACGGATAAAGAAGTTACTTATTCTGCTGACGGAATCGCCATTCCCGTGGATGGCATGTTCGCTATCACCGAAGGCGCGGGCGAAGCGACCTACTCTGTGACAAACGGCACCGGCGAGGGGACCTTTGCTGAGGGCAAGTTGACCGTCACGAAGTGCGGCACGTTTACCGTCAAGGTGAGCACCGCCGCGACAGAAACCTATGCGGCAGGCGCGGAAACCACCGCGACGCTGACGGTGAACAAGGCGGATAGCACAGCCGCCACCGTCACAGCAAACAACCGCACCTATGACGGGACGGCGCAGCCGCTTGTGACAGTTACCGGCGAGACTACTGGCGGGACGCTGAAGTTTGCTGTTACAACAGAGAATCAGGAGCCGGCAGCGGATGCGTATAACTTTGATACCACATCCATCCCTGCAAAAACCGAAGCAGGAACCTATTATGTATGGTACAAGGTTATAGGTGATGCAAATCATAATGATTCTGATGCAAAATGTATAGAAGCTTCGATTGCTAAGGCGACCTTAACAATAACTGCTGATGCCAAGAGCAAAACTGCAGGAGAGGCTGATCCTGAACTGACATATACAGTTAAGGGTCTTGTAGATGGTGATAAGTTGAATGGGGCGCTTTCACGCGTTGAAGGAGAAGAAGCGGGCGAATACGACATTAAACAGGGAACACTCTCTGCAGGAGATAACTATAGTATCGTATTTACAGGCGCTAAGCTGACAATCAAAGAAAAGAAAAAGATAACATACACAGCGTATAGTGGAAATGGAGCGACCTGGAAGAAGGGAAGCGAAGAAGGACTAACGCTGACCTTTAAGAGATCAGAAGATGACGGTACTACGATAGATCATTTTACAGGTATCACTGTAGCCGGTAAAGCTGTGGATAAAGATAAATACAGCGCGGTAGCAGGAAGCGTTGTGATCACTTTGAAGTCTGAGTATCTTGAAACATTGGAAGAAGGAGAATATCTTCTTGCGGCTCAGTTTGACGATGGAGAGGATGCAGAAGCCACATTCACCATAGCAAATGCTGATAAGACAGATGATGAGGTGGATGAACCTGAAGAGGAAAAAGCAGACGATGCCAAGGTTGATGAACCTGAAGAGGAAAAGGCAGACGATGCCAAGGTTGATGAACCTGAAGAGGAAAAGGCAGACGATGCCAAGATAGAAGAACCTGAACCGGAAAAACCGGTGCAGGAAGCTCCGGCAGACAATATACCTAAGACCAGCGACAACATGAATGTTCCGGGAGTTCTATTCGTTATGGATCTTGCACTTCTTGGAATGATAGTCGTTATGCTTCTGATCGGACGTGAGAAGAAGAAACGTAGATAACAGAAAATAAGACCGAGGATTGACATATAAAGTCCCAAAAGAAGGATGGCTTCATTAAAGCCATCCTTCTTCTGCGTTCTTTAGAAGTTGTGTGTATTCATCGTCGGTAAGTCCGGCATCTCTTAGATGTTGGAATTCCTCTGATAGGGTTGTATTTGAGACAGTCATATTATCTGTGCTGACGGTTGCCTTAATGCCACGCCTCAGGAATTCTCTGATCGGAAGCTCGACGTAATCATTAAATACCTTTGTGTTCAGGTTGCTTGTCGGGCAGCACTCAAGGACGATACCGTTTGCCGCAAGATAATCCATAAGCTTTTCATCCTTAATGGCCGCGATACCGTGGCCTATTCTTTTTGCGCCCATATTTATTGCTGACCAGATGCTTTCAGGCCCGGAAGCCTCACCTGCATGGATGGTGAAAGGAACCTCCAGCTTTCTTGCCAGATGGAAGATATCCGAAAACTTGTCTGTCGGATAGAGTGCTTCGGCGCCTGCAAGATCGATGCCTGCGATGACCGGAAGTAGACCACCTTCGACGTGAGGAATATAAACCTTTTTATTATTAAGAAACTCAGCGGCAAGACGTACAGTTTCGAGGTTTGCGTCGTAGTTGTCGTCACCCCTCATACAGCAGAGTATGAGACGGATCTTGGTATTGTTGTCAGCGTTGAAAAATACAGCCGAATCTGCGGCGGCTTCTATGACCTGCCTCTGTGTGAGCCCCTTACTAGTGTGGAGCTGCGGAGCAAAACGTATTTCCACGTAATCAACTCCGAGAGCCTCTTCGGCGTGGCCTATTGATTTGACGGCGTATGAGATTGCGTCCTCGGTTTGAAGCAGTGAAAGCGGAAGAGAGAACTTCTCGAGGTATTCGTTAAGGTCACGGCAGTCCGGCGAAACCGACAGAAGCTTCTTCAGGCTGTCATAGCGGCCGGAAGCCTCATTTGCTGTTATCTCATCAGCAGTTCCGCGGAGCTCCTCGGTTTCGGAAAGTCCTCCGAAACTCATGTCTACCGGAAGATCTATTCCCTGCAGCTGGGCAAGGTATTTCACGGTTTCAGGCGAGAGTGAGCCGTCAAGATGAAGGTGCAGCTCACAGATATATTGGTCGTCTATCATATATTATCCTTTCCTTGTGAATGGGAATGTGTTATCCGGAGAGTTGTATCCCTTCGCCGGATATCACATGTGAATGATACGTGGAGTATATCATATTTTCGCAAAATTGTTTACAGCTTTTTTTGAGTGCTGACTGCTCGCAACCCGGGAGCAGCAATATTGCCAATAAAATAACACGAAAAAAATAAATAAATGCAAGACATATTGATTTTTTTGTGGTAGAATATCTATTCGGTAAAATTCGTTTTTAATCAAAAACGCGCTTCACATTAGGCGGCGCGTAGATTAGACTTAAAAATTTAGATGGAGGCAGGAGTATGAGAAGGTTTGAGAAATCCGTGAAGCTGAATAACGTTTGTTATGATATCAGAGGTCCGGTTATGGACGAAGCAAACAGAATGGTCAGAAACGGCGAGAAGGTTCTTAAGCTGAATATTGGCAATCCTGCTCCTTTTGGTTTCAGGGCTCCGGATGAGCTGATAGAGAAGATGTCCAACAACCTCACCTCTACAGAGGGCTACTCGGATTCGAAGGGTATCATATCTGCGAGAGAGGCGATCATTGCTTACGACAAGAAGAAGGGCATCGAGGGTGTGACGATAGATGATATTTACACCGGAAACGGCGTAAGTGAGCTGATCACGATGTCTATGCAGGGACTGCTCGATTATGGCGATGAAATACTCGTGCCTGCGCCTGACTATCCGCTCTGGACTGCATCCGTAACACTTGCGGGCGGTACGGCAGTACATTATATCTGCGACGAGGAAGCAGAATGGTTCCCTGATATAAATGATATCAGAAAGAAGATCACACCGAGAACGAAGGGTATCGTCGTTATCAATCCGAATAACCCGACCGGTGCGCTTTATCCGAAGGAGCTGCTTCAGGAAATAGTCAAGCTGGCTGAGGAGCACGACCTGATAATATTTGCGGATGAAATATATGACAGACTTGTAATGGACGGTGCGGTTCATACATCGATAGCAAGTCTGACAGATAAATGTCTGTGCCTGACCTTCAACGGACTTTCAAAGTCTCACCTGATCGCAGGCTACAGAGTCGGATGGGTTTCACTTTCCGGCGACAAGGAAAATGCGAAGGGCTACATAGAAGGACTCAACCTTCTGTCATCCATGAGACTGTGCTCGAATGTTCCAGCTCAGTCACTTATAGCCCCGGCACTTTCACTGAACACAGAAACCGACAGTATGATACAGCCGGGCGGAAGAGTTTACGAGCAGAGAGAGTTCATCTACAACGCTGTAAATGATATTCCGGGTATGAGCGCAGTAAAGCCGAAGGCAGCTTTCTACATCTTCCCGAAGCTTGACATCAAGAAGTTCAATATCACCGATGATGAGAAGTTCGCGCTCGACATACTCCGCGAGAAGAAAATACTCTTTACTCACGGCGGCGGCTTCCATTGGGAACAGCCGGATCACTTCAGGATCGTTTACCTTCCGGAAATATCAGTACTTTCCGAAGCCATGACGAAGATGAAGGAATTCCTGGCTGACTATAAGCAGGTTTCATACTAAAAATATAACATCATAGATGTGACAGAAATAAACGGACATCACAGAAGAGACTATAATCCGACAACAGAGTTGAGACGCAACGGACATCACCGAAGAGACTATAATCCGACAACAGAGTTGAGACGCAACGGACATCACAGAAGAGACTATAATCCGACAACAGGTTGTGGCAGAGATAAAATGACGTGATATAAGGACAGAGTACCGGCAGGAATGGCCGGTGGGAGAGAAGGAAAAAGGCTGATTATTCTTGGGGGCAAAAATAATCGACAGGAGCCTGAATAAAATGAATAGGAAACTCTTAGTTCTGGACATTGACGGAACACTCACGAACTCAAAGAAGGAAATAACACCTGCCACAAAGGCAGCGCTTAAAGAGATCATGGAAGAGGGTCACCTCGTAATGCTTGCATCCGGCAGACCGACTCCGGGTGTCAGAAAATACGAAGCTGAGCTTGAACTTGCAAATTACGGCGGATACCTTCTTACCTACAATGGAGCACGTATCACAAGATGCTCTGACAACAAGGATATCTTCACGAAGACCTTCCCGAAGGAGTATGTTCATAAGCTTTATGATTACTGCTGCGAGAAGGATCTTGGAATAGTAACCTACGAGGATTTCGAGGACACGGCAGAGCCTTACATCATCAACGGACATAAGGCAGACTGCTACCTCACTTGGGAAGCTAAGATCAACGGCCTTCCGATTAAACCGGTTGATGACTTCAAGGAACGCGTCACAAGAGATGTATATAAGGTTCTTATGTCAGCTGATCCTGAAATATCAGAGGGGATCGAGAATGAGCTGAAGGAGCTCTATGGAAGTGAGTTCCATATCACAAGATCAGAGCCTTTCTTTGTGGAAGCAATGAACAGCGATGTTGATAAGGCTAAGGCCATTAGCAGAATTATCGATATACTCGGTATCGACCGCAGAGATGTTATCGCCTGCGGGGACGGCTTCAACGATGCATCAATGATCAAATACGCTGCAGTCGGAGTTGCAATGGCGAACGCCCAGGCAGCCGTTAAGAAGGTTGCTGATTTTATTACTTCATCCAATGACGAAGACGGCATCGTAGAGGTTATCGACAGATTTATTCTGAGAAAACCGATTGTTGCATAGTATTAGAATAATAAGTTGATTTTTGATATGAAAAAAAGTAAACTGTAGAGAGCGTGAGCGTATGAAGAAAAGCAGAGTTGCCGAAAACCTGTTTCTGGTGCTTCAGCTGGGTATATCAATGATAGTTCCCATCCTGTTGTGTACCGCGGCAGGGTATTTCATAGATAAGAAGTTCGGAACGCACTGGATGATACCTCTGATAATACTCGGGGTGCTGAGCGGTGCAGTCTCTGTATGGACGCTCGTGAAGAAGGAGCTTGCGGCGGCCAGAAAGCAGCAGGAGGATATTCCTGAGTGGCAGAAGAAAGCCTTCGGTGACAGAGCAGAACAGGAGAAGTCTGGTGAATAGATTACGTGCCATGCTTTTAAATATCAGACGAAATGATGCGGCCGGTCAGGTGCTTGCACAGCTGATCGCAGGTATCATGATGATATCGATGGTATTTTTTGTCATCGGCGTTATTTTATGCCCGGGAACCGGAAAGCTGTTCTTCGCAGCGGGACTTATCGTTGGCGCAGTAGCGGCTGTATTTGCTGTGATAGGCATGTACGACGCGCTTGATGCGGGTCTCAGACTTAACGAAAGAGGCGCAGCAAGCTATATAAGAACCAGAAGCATACTGCGGATAGTGCTTGCATTTGTGCTTCTTCTGGCAGCGGTTCTGATAAACGTTTACGCATTTATCGGTGTGACCGCGGGACTTATCTCGATTAAGATCTCGGGACTGTCCAACAAACTGATAAAGCGGATCATCTGACATCGGTTGATCCATCAAATAAAACCAAACGGATCACCGGGGAACCGGTACGATCGAAAATATATACATCTGGAGGATAAGAGATGTTATCTTCAATACCCGGAATAGCAGGACAGGGAGAACCGGTTACCATTGTTAAGGAAGCCGACTTCTACATCCACCAGCTTCATCCGGTCAATTTCTTCGGAAATACGGTTTATATCACAACTACACATGTATGCACCATCATAATCATGGCGGCGCTTATGATATTTACTCTTGTTGCGAGACACAGCTTCATGAAGGCTGAGAGAGAGCATAAGATGACCACCCTGTCGACTCTGGTCGAGCTGGGAGTCGACACCCTCAACAAGTTCGTTGGAGGAACTCTCGGCAAGGCAGCAGGAAAATACGCAAACTATATCGGAGTGCTTGCGCTGTATATCTTCTTCAGCAACACCTCGGGTATCTTCGGACTTAGGCCGCCGACGGCAGACTACGGTACGACCCTCTGCCTCGCGCTGATAACCTTTGTCATGATCGAGTATGCTGATATCAGGTACAACAGATTTGGCGCTGTAAAGAGCCTCTTCGAGCCTGTATTTTTCTTCTTCCCGATGAACGTGATAAGCATATTCTCGACACCGCTTTCGATGTCACTCCGTCTCTTCGGAAACATCCTCGGCGGAACCGTTCTCATGGCACTCTACTACGGAATGCTGCCATGGTTCGCAAAGCTCGGAGTACCTGCGGCACTTCATGTTTACTTTGATGTATTCTCAGGTGCGATACAGACATACGTATTCTGCATGCTGACCATAACCTTCATCAAGGATAAACGAGGGGATAAATAAACAGCGGGCTGCACAGTTAAAGCAGTGGGCTGCACAGTATAAAACGACAGGCTGCACAGTTAAAGCGGCCGGCGATGATCAAGTTAATAATTAATATTAAACATAAACAAGTAACCATATATTTACGGAGGAAAAAGCTATGAATTTTAACAGTATTGACTTAGTACATGCATTTTCTGCACTTGGCGCAGGATGCGCAGTTTGTTCAGGTATCGGTACCGGTATCGGACAGGGAAATGCAGCAGGTATGGCAGCTCAGGCAGTAGGACGTAACCCGGGTGCAAAGGGTGACATCATGTCAACCATGCTTCTCGGTCAGGCAGTTGCAGAGACAACAGGTCTGTACGGACTTGTAGTTGCTCTTCTTCTGATGTTCGTTAAGCCTTTTGATAACTAATCGAAGGGAGTTAATAGAGTGACTGGTGAGATATTATTAAAGAGCGCAAGTACCGCTGTCTTAGAGGGCGGCACAGGGCGTATCTTCGGACTTGACAGTCAGCTTCTTTTCGATCTTCTGTTCCAGGGAATAGCAGTATTTATCCTGTTTCTTTTTGTCGGATATCTTCTGATCAATCCGGTACGCAAGATACTTGCAAAGCGCCAGGAGAAGGTTCAGTCGGATATCGATGCTGCGGCAAAGGACAAGGAAGAAGCAGCGCTGCTTAAGCAGGAATACGACGACAGACTTAAGCACGTTGATGATGAGGCATCGCTCATCCTTTCTGAGGCTAAGGCCAAGGCGGCCAAGAACGAGGCTATGATCATAGCTGAGGCCAAGGAAGAGGCGGGCAGGATCGTCACAAATGCGCAGAAGGATGCCGAACTTGAGAAGCTTAAGGTTAAGGACGAGGTAAGAACCGAGATCATAAATGTAGCATCTGCCATGGCCGGTAAGATCGTTGATGTATCTATCGACCAGAAAAAGCAGGATGAGCTCTTAGACGAGACTCTGAAGGAAATAGGTGATGATACATGGCAAGAGAAGTAGAATCGGTTTACGGCGAAGCGTTATTTGAAGCGGCTCGTGACAAGGGACGTCTGCAGGAAATATACGAGGAGGCCGGAGCGGTCATCATAGGACTTGATGAGAATCCGGAGCTGATAAGCATCCTCGAGAATCCTTCCATAGACAGCGATAAGAAGGAGGCTCTCCTGAAGGGGATATTTGACGGCAGAGTTGACGAGCTGATCGGAAATACCTTAATGATGGCAGTCGAGAAGGGGCACAGCAGATGCCTTACGAAGATACTTAAGGTATTTATAAAGAATGCCAGAATAGAACTTGGAATCGGCGAGGCTTCTGTAAAGACAGCATTTGAGCTTTCGGATGCACAGAAGAAGCAGGTCGAGGCCAAGATAAAAGATACAGCTAAGTTTAAAGAAGTGATCATCGATTATAAGGTGGATAAGAGCCTTATCGGCGGAATGATCATTAAGATAGGTGACAGGGTGGTTGACAGCAGTATTTCGAACCAGCTTGAATCACTTAGGAAGAGTTTGATGAAAGGACAGCAGGCAAATGAAGTTAAATCCTGAAGAGATCAGTTCTGTAATTAAAAAGCAGATTGAGGGCTACAAGACAAAGCTTGAAACCTCTGATACAGGAACAGTAATTCAGCTGGCTGACGGTATAGCACGTGTTCATGGTCTGGACAAGGCCATGATGGGAGAGCTTCTTCTCTTCCCTGGAGACGTTTACGGAATGGTGCTCAACCTTGAGGAAGACAACGTAGGTGTTGTTCTTCTTGGTGATATGAGCGGCATCAGCGAGGGCGACACGGTCAAGACAACAGGACGAGTTGTTGAGGTGCCGGTCGGTGACGCTATGCTCGGAAGAGTCGTAAATGCATTGGGACAGCCTATAGATGACAAGGGACCTATCGTAACAGATAAGTCCAGACAGATAGAGAGAGTAGCACCGGGCGTTATCACACGTAAATCGGTTGATACTCCGCTTCAGACAGGTATCAAAGCTATCGACGCAATGGTTCCTATCGGAAGAGGCCAGAGAGAGCTTATCATCGGAGACAGACAGACCGGTAAGACAGCCATAGCCCTTGATACTATTATCAACCAGAAGGGCCAGAATGTTTACTGTATTTACGTTGCTATAGGCCAGAAGGCTTCTACAATAGCAAATATAGTTAAGACCTTGAATGAATATGATGCGATGTCATACACCACAGTAGTTGCGGCTACAGCAAGTGAGATGGCACCGATTCAGTATATCGCACCTTATGCGGGATGCGCTATAGGTGAGGAATGGATGGAGAATGGAAAGGACGTACTCATCATTTATGATGATCTGTCTAAGCATGCTACGGCATACCGTACACTGTCACTTCTCCTCAGGAGACCACCAGGACGTGAGGCTTATCCTGGAGATGTATTCTATCTTCATTCAAGACTGCTCGAGAGAGCTGCAAAGCTTTCAGACGAGCTCGGGGGAGGCTCGCTTACAGCCCTTCCTATCATTGAGACACAGGCGGGCGACGTTTCCGCTTACATACCTACAAATGTTATTTCTATCACGGATGGTCAGATCTACCTTGAGACAGAGATGTTCAATGCAGGCTTCAGACCTGCTGTAAACCCTGGTCTTTCGGTTTCACGAGTTGGTGGTGCCGCACAGATCAAGGCTATGAAGAAGATCGCTGCTCCTATTCGTGTTGAGCTTGCTCAGTACAGAGAGCTTGCTTCCTTCGCACAGTTCGGTTCCGAGCTGGATGACGATACCAAGGAGAAGCTTGCACAGGGCGAGAGGATCAAGCAGATGCTTGTTCAGCCGCAGTATAAGCCGCTTCCTGTTGAGAAGCAGGTTGTTATGATATTTGCAGCCGTAAATAAGTATCTCATGGATGTTGAGGTAAATAAGATCGGTGAGTTCGAGAGCGGACTCTTTGAATATATCGCAACAAATGAACCTGATATCTTCGTAAATATCAAGAAGGAAAAGGTTATCAGCGATGATACGGAAGCTCTTCTCAGAAAGGCTATCGAGGCCTACAAGGAGAAGGAGAAAACAAGTACTCCGGCAGCAGAGTGATCTGTGAAACGGAGGAGGCTCATCATGACAGAATGGTGAGCAAGATGATTAGTTAGTAACGGAGGTCAGTTTCCATGGCTTCGATGAGAAGTATAAAAAGACGCCGCGAGAGCGTCCAAAGTACACAGCAGATCACTAAGGCCATGAAGCTTGTTTCTACGGTCAAGCTGCAGAAGGCGAGAGCCAGGGTTGAAGCGAATGAGCTGTATTTTGAAATATTATACAGCACCATATGCTCCATCCTTGCCAAAACCTCAAGTCTTGACAGCAAGTATCTTCAGAAGAGTGAGAGCGCGGGCAAGGCAGTGCTTGTCATGAGCTCAAACAGAGGTCTTGCGGGTGGATACAACTCAAATATCGTTAAGCTTGTTGAGCGTGAGGGCTTCGATAAGGACACAACACTTATCTATGCTCTCGGCCGTAAGGGCCTTGAGGGACTTCAGCGTAAGGGCTACAAGATCCATAAGGATTATTCGGATATAATCAACGATCCTCTTTATGATGACTGTATGCTTCTCACGAAGGAACTCCTTAAGGAGTTTGAAGCCGGAAATATAGGTGAGATATACGTTGCCTACACCGACTTCAAGAATACGGTTGTTCACGATCCTGTGATGAGGAAGCTTCTTCCGGTTGAGAAGGATGACTTTAAGGCGCTTGATACAGGCGAGTCCGCAGAGGATCAGAAGCTGCTCATGAATTATGGTATGGAGACAGAGATGCAGCTGCCGAACAACTTTGGCGTGGCTATGCCGGGCGGCAAGACTCCGGAGGAAAGGGTGCTTAACCTGATCATTCCGAAATATATGACAAATATTATCTACGGAGCATTCCTGGAATCAATAGCCAGTGAGAATGCGGCGCGTATGCAGGCGATGGATTCGGCTACAGAGAACGCGGACGATATGATCAGTTCGCTGTCGCTGCAGTATAACAGAGCAAGACAGAGCTCGATTACACAAGAGCTTACTGAGATTATTGCGGGCGCTGAGGCCCTGCAATAGTTTCAATAATAAATCAGGAGAAAACAGATGGCAGATAAAGTTAAAGGTAAAATTTCACAGATAATCGGTGCTGTCATCGATATCAAGTTCCCGGAGGGACAGCTTCCGGAGATCTATGATGCGATCGAGATACCGAGAGCTGACGGAACAAGTCTGTGTGTTGAGGTTTCCCAGCATATGGGTGACGATACCGTAAAATGTATCGCCATGGGCTCAACCGACGGACTTGTAAGAGGTATGGATGCAATCTCTACCGGCGGACCTATCACGGTTCCCGTAGGTGAGCCGACTCTTGGACGTATGTTCAATGTTCTCGGAGATCCTATAGACGGACTTGAGGCTCCACAGACAGAGGAGAAGCTTCCAATCCACAGAGCGGCACCTGCCTTTTCAGAGCAGGCAACCGAGACAGAGATACTTGAAACAGGTATCAAGGTCGTTGACCTTCTCTGCCCTTACCAGAAGGGTGGAAAGATCGGTCTCTTCGGTGGTGCGGGAGTTGGCAAGACAGTCCTCATCCAGGAGCTGATCAGAAATATAGCTACAGAGCACGGCGGATATTCCGTATTTACAGGCGTTGGCGAGCGTACCCGTGAAGGTAACGATCTGTATTACGAAATGAAGGAGTCAGGCGTTATCAGCAAGACAACAATGGTATTTGGTCAGATGAACGAGCCGCCTGGAGCAAGAATGCGTGTAGGACTTACAGGTCTTACCATGGCAGAGTATTTCAGAGATAAGTCTCACAAGGACGTACTTCTCTTCATTGATAACATTTTCAGATTTACACAGGCCGGTTCAGAGGTTTCAGCACTTCTCGGACGTGTGCCTTCAGCAGTTGGTTACCAGCCGACACTCCAGACAGAGATGGGTGCTCTTCAAGAGAGGATCACATCAACAAAGCACGGTTCCATCACATCGGTTCAGGCTGTATACGTTCCTGCGGATGACCTTACCGACCCGGCACCTGCAACAACCTTCGCCCATCTGGATGCTACAACGGTTCTTTCAAGAGCTATCGTTGAGCTGGGTATCTATCCGGCTGTTGATCCGCTTGAGTCAACATCAAGAATCCTTGACCCACGTATCGTAGGTGAGGAGCATTACAAGGTTGCAAGAGGTGTTCAGGAGACTCTTCAGAAGTATAAGGAGCTCCAGGATATCATCGTTATCCTTGGTATGGACGAGCTTTCAGAGCAGGATAAGCTGACCGTTGCGAGAGCAAGAAGGATCCAGAGATTCCTGTCACAGCCTTTCCATGTTGCAGAGCAGTTCACAGGTCTTCCTGGCACCTATGTACCTATCGCAGAGACCATCAGAGGCTTCAAGGAGATCCTTGACGGACTTCATGATGATATTCCGGAAAGCTACTTCCTGAATGCCGGAACCATCAATGATGTAGTTGAGAAATACAGAAATAAGAAGTAATTATACATAGCATAACGAGCCGGATACACAGTATCCACTCGGTTGTAGATGAAATACGCCCTCGCGGACACAGTGTATCCGGCGAGAATAGTATAAGAGGTTGGTAATATGGCAGACGGTGCAGTAAAAATGCAGCTCAGGATAATAACTCCGGAGAAAGAGTTCTTCAGCGGCGATGCTGAGTTCGTGGAGTTTACGACGGTTGAAGGAGATATCGGTATCTATCCGAGACACGTTCCGACGACGGTTGTTATCGCTCCGGGAGTTTTAAAAATTCATAATAACAAATCAGTCCGCGAAGCTGCGCTCCATTCGGGCTTTGCAGAAATACTCGGCGACAGGATCACAATCCTTGCAGAGGCGGTTGAATGGCCTGAGGATATCGATAAGAACAGAGCCGAGGCTGCCAAAATCAGAGCTGAGCGTAAGATCGAGGACAATGCCGGCGATATCGGTAAGGCAGAGCTTGCTTTGAAAAGATCAGTACTGCGTATCAGAATGGCTGATAAGAAAAAATAAATAATGACAGCAAAAACTCCGGAGGTGAAATGGTCGGTTTCACTTACCGGAGTTTTTTATGGTAAATAGAGAAAATTGGTATTGATTTTAGCAGGTCAGATCCTAAGCTGTGAAGCGCTACATATTCATCTTAGGGTTCTTAAGCTCGAGCACCATATTCTTCTTTGGCTCGCGGGCTTCCTTCGCAGCCTTTGCACGCTCCTCACCGAAGTTTTCAAGCTTCACATAGTTTGCGTGGTTTTCATCAACCTTTCTGACCTTGTTGATCTTATCAACGGACACCTGAACGATGTTCTTGCTGCCTGTAGCATATCTGGACATGATTGCCAGTGCGTCTATAGTATTATTAAAACGGAATTCGCCTTCATTGGTTCCTCGAACACTTTTCTTACCCCTCATGTATTTTTCTGAATCGGCAAGGAGGTTTGCATTGAGGGAAACAAGTACCTCGGAAGCGGCTTTTCTTCCCTCTGCGGTCCTGAGATTAAGAGTCTGACCGATATTTGCGATCTTCATGATCGATTTACGAAGGTTCTTATATTCCTGGCTCATACTGCCCTTCACGCTCATATTATCGTAAAGGGTACGCATTTTTGTAACATAGGATTCGATATTATCCTTGGAAATACCAAAGGTCTTCTCGATGATGGTCTTCTGTGTGTTTTTAACGGCCTGAGCGTCCATCATGCCTGCCATAAGTCTATTAGGATCGTTAGCGATTGCCTTGAATTCAGGCATTCGTTTGATATTCCTGGCAACCTTATGGATCATATCAACATCGAATTTATTCTTATTTTCCTTATTCTCCTTAAGGAGATTTGCGGCAATAGCCTTGGCAAAGCTATCGATCGCAACTGACTTTCTCTGATGGGAAGCCTCATAGCCGGAATGCATTCTGATATACTGATCAAAGCCCTTCTGCCTCTTTGAGGCGTCTCTCTTGATGTCGTTGATCAGCCCTCTTGCATTGATGACTCTGAGGTTGTTTACAAGAGCCTTGCCCTGACCGCCTTCGGCAACCCAGTCCTTTATCTTGCCGGTATTTGACTCTGATCTGGCTTCATTGATAGCGTTTTCAAAAGCTTTTATGTCGGCATCTTTAAACTTGAAGTCTTTATAATACTTCTGTCTGCCTGCCTCGAGATTACAATCCAGCCACTGATTTCTGAATTCATTAACAATAGCATAGGTTATTTCATTATTCGCAAGCTCTATTGCTTCTACGGCTGCCTTATCGTATCCGTAAGGGTCCTTAGCGGCTTTTTCTCTGTCCGCCTCAGGGATCTGTATGGACCCATCCTCGACCTTCATTTTGTAGATAGCTGCCTTCTGAAGCCTTTTCATAACATCCTTCATAGGTTCATCAGGCTTTGCCTTCAGACGCTTGCTGAGGTATTCCTCGAGGCGTTTACCCTTGTAACCGCATTTTTCTGCAAAGGCTTTGGCAGTCATATTATGAGTGATACCCTTTTCAGTAACGAGCTTTTGCGCAAAAGGAGTATTCGTACGAAGGTCGCCCATTATGGCATTTGTATATGCTGCGTTGGTCTTGATCTTAAGCGCTCCGACAGTACTGATCGGAGCTATGTAGTTGACCTTATTCGCGTACTGAGTATCATCCGACGGAATATGCTGTGAAATATGTACTTTATCAGCGTGGTATTGGGCAGACTGCTCACGAAGAGAGTAATTCAGTTTGTGAGCGAAACTTGCAACATCCTTCGTACTTGCATTGCAGAGATCCCTGGTGAACTTATCCTGTATTTCATCCATAGTGTCATATACGTTATCCGGTATTGTCTGACCCATCATATCTCTGGCATCAAGAAGAAGCTTCATCTGATTAAAATAATTAAACTTGGCTTCTATAGTTGTTGCTCTTTCGTACGAAGTCTTCAGACTTTCAAATAATTCGTCATCAGGCGTAGAAGGAGCTATTATTTCTTCCTCCTGATGAGCTTCTTCAAGTATATCGTCTCTTTCTTCAACTTCTTTCATGTATAACCTCCCGGAAAATGCTATTTAAACTGTTTCGTGTACTGATCTGTATTATATATTAATACTTAAAAATACGTTTATTTATAACGTATAAGCTGATTCTACAATATAAAGCATAACAAAAACGCAACAAATAAAATACGGGCGGGTTTTGCGGTTTTGTTTTTTTACGGATGATAAGTAATCCTCTTGTAAATAAAAATAAAGTAAAGTACAATGACTGTGGGGCTGTTGTTTGTAGGAGGTTAAAATGAGAAGCGAAACTATACTGAATATCAGATATGGCATGCAGACGTATTCGTATACGCTGGAGGAATATATATCTGAGGAAAAGAAGATCGTTACGATCGGAAGAAGCATGGAGTGCGATATTGTGATCCGCAACATCGGTGTTGCAGAGAAGCATGCGGCGTTCTGTCTGGAGAAGGACGGATGGGTCTATAGGGACTTCGGAAGTGCTGCCGGAAGCTCCATGAATGGTACAAAGATAAAATGGGTTAAGGTATTCGACGGTTCGACGATAGCGCTTGCCGCTTTTCCGACGCCGGATACACTCTATATAGACATCACAATGAAGAGGGATGGCATGCCGGTGGTTCCGGGACAGCCGAAGGTCAACGCTGTAACTGACAGACCTACTCCGGCCGGGTATTTCGGCGGAAGCGGCAATCCTGAGACTATGTATAATAATGGTCCGCAGAGGTTTGCGAGACCGCAGACAAGCGTCGGAATGAATCCACAGAACAGCTTCACCAGCGGTTCGGGCGCAGGTGCCATGAATTACGGAAGTGCACCGGGAAGACCGGTTCAGGGCGGTATGTACGGAGCCGGTGCTGTTGGTCACGGTGCTGACAGAGTTTCGCCTGCAGGCCGCGCAGATACAAGCTTCACGGGGCTCAATGCCTTCGGACTTGGCGCTGCACTCGTCTGGTCGATAATCGCGGTTGTATTTCTGATCAATTTTGTGAGGACCATCTCAGCCTTTGACGGCGTAAATATCTTCTGCAATTTCAGTACAGGAATAACAATAGTTGCGATGTTCGTGATGTATCTCGTCACAGCAATCGGTATGGTACTGTTCCCGATCTCGCTGTTCTCTTACAGAAAGAAGAACACCTTCCTCGGCATGGAGATGATAGCAGCGGGCTATACAGGAACGATCATCGCTTACATGCTCATTCTTATGATCGGGCTGGGCTCACTCTTCTGGGAGCTGTTCGGAAATATGTACTGGCTGCTGGCGATCGTAGAGATAGCTCTCAATCTTGCTTCACTTATAAGCCTTGCGATGCTCTTCAAGGACAGCGCAAATATGGATAAGGTCGGAACAAGATGGTACAGACCTATCATTTATTTCGCACTTTCGTGGGTTCTGGTACTTATCATCGTTGGACTGGAAAGCGGCGATTATAATGCTACTTACGGCGCAAGCCTTAGCCTGACGGATTCGCTTCCGATGGACAGCATCTGGATGAATATCGCCTGGCTGGCAGCAATAGTGCTTTCCTGCATCTATATACATGTTGACGAAACACCGCAGCTGGCTCAGAAATATGAGGTTAGAGGCAGGTAGATAAAATACAGAGGATGTGCTGAAAATACGCGTATTTTCGTGATATAAGCAAAAAAAACTCCGAACAGTTTAACAGCTGTCCGGAGTTTTTATATATTATCCAAGCTTTGGAGCCTTTGCAGGAGAAGCTTCCTTCGCCTTAGGGGCTCTACTGATCTTGTCCACTGAAACCTTGATCTGATCCTTCGTGTCAGGTGCGTATTCTGCAAGTATCCGAAGCGCGTCGAGAGTATTATTGTAGCCCTCTTCACCATCGAACCGGTTCGCCTGCTCCTGATTCTTCTTGATGCAGCGTTCTGATGCGGAAAGAAGATTGGCATTGAGAGGCACAAGCATCTCAGAAGCGGTCTTCCTGCCCTGCTCGGTCGCAAGGTTCAGCATGCCAAGTTTGCGGATGGAGCTGACAGCGGCGCGGAAGGCTTTATATTCTGCGCTCTGATTCTCGCCAACACTGATATTTTTATATAGCAAATCCATCTTGTGAACGTATTCGGTGATATTTTCGGGTGCGACGCCATAGGTCTTATTTATTATCATCGATTGCGCGCTTACGATAGTCCGCTCATCGGCCATACAGCTCTGAAGACGACGTGGATCGCCTGCGATCTTGTTGAACTCAGGCATCGTCCTGATGGATACCGCAACCTTATGAATATCATCTATGTTAAAGGCTTTCTTGCTGTTCTTCAGCAGACTGGCAGCAATAGCCTTAGCAAAGTTGGTCGTTACGACCTCCGCCTTCTGTTGCGACGCTTCATGCCCGCAGTGGAGGCGGATATACTGGTCGTAATCTTTTTCCGAGTCATTTCCCCTCATGTATCCCTCCAAAAACATGTAACGAATATATTACATCACAAACCTTGTGGGTCTGCGTGAAAAAGTCTAAATAACCGATGCACTTCCTGCATCACTCCTTCATAATACACGATAAAGCATAACAAAAGCGCAACACTCCGGAAGGAAAACGGGAGAAAATCCGGAAAATTTTGAAGAGATACCGAGGTTCCGAGCATATTTCGGATAAAAAGTGAAAAAAATCAAAATACCACAATAAAAAATCTGCCGGCCTACGTATATATAATGAAGTTTCTATTAAGAATCGTGTTTTTTCAGTGAAAACAATTGATTTACTGCCTGTTTATGTTATATTGAATTGGTGGTAGTGAAATTTAAGGCTATAGAGTTTTGCTATTAATTCAGGAGGAGATAGTAATGAAGAGATTGAAAAAGGGCATTGCACTTATAGTTTCAATGGTAATGATGCTCTCAATGTCAAGCTGCGGAAAGGAAAATGTCAGCAATGGGATGGGCGAGAAGTCGACAAGAGAGTCTATCATCGCTACACTTGAGAACAGAACAACAGAGGACAGTACGATCGGTACAGTTACTACTGATGACGTTAAAACTACAGAAGAGGCACCGATAAATGTTGATCCTGAGCAGGAGAAGGCATTTAAGCAGTTCGAAGATGATTATTTCAAGGAAGCGCTTGAAGCAAGCTTTGTGGGATATCATAGTAAGGTCAAGGATGGTTCTACGCTCGGACTTGAAAAGCCGGAGCCAAAATGGAGCGATGTTGACTGGTCTGATGCTGTAATGGATGAAAGCAAGGCTCAGGCCGAGGAGTGGATGAACAGGCTCCAGGCAATCGACAGAGATTCTCTGAATGAAACAGATCGTATTTCGTACGACCTCTATATGGAGGATTTCGAGGATGAGCTCAAGATGTATGATTATAACTACTATAAGAGCGCATTTTCTCCATGCAGCGGTTTCCAGGAAGGCTTTTCAAGTACTTTCACGGATTATCTGCTGGAAACAAAGGAGGACGTAGAAGATTACCTCTCTCTTCTTGAATCATCACCTGCGTACTTCGATAAGCTTGTAGAGTATGAGAAGGACAGGGCTGATCACGGCTTTGTTATGAACGACAACAATCTCGACAGCGTTATCGAGCAGTGTAATACCTTTACAGAAGAGAAAGAAAATCATTTCATGATAGAGCTCTTCAACCTTAAGATCGATGAGGCTGATTTCCTTACGGCTGAGGAGAAGACAGCCTATAAGGAGAAGAATAAGGAACTGGTTCTGAACGATATCATTCCGATGTATGAGAAGCTTGCCACAGAGATGGAAGCGCTTAAGGGAAAGAATACAAATAAGACCGGACTTGCCGGCTATGAAAAGGGCAAGGATTACTATGCGCTGGTCATGAAGCAGAAGACAAGCTCAACAAAAACTCCTGAAGAGGCACTTGAGCTTCTGTATTACCGTTTGAACAATTTCATGCCTGATATGGTTGCATTGTATCAGAATGATCCTGACGGATATATGTATTATGTAGAGCATTATGATACGCTGACGGATGATGTTGATAAGAATATGACCGTTGAAGAGATGCTTGAGAAGCTTATGGTTGTTGATACGGACGAATATCCTGCTATCGACAAGATTCCATATACACTTAGTTATTTCGAGAAGCCTCTCGAGAAGATAATGGAGCGTACACTTGCTTACTACAAGCTGCCACGTGTTGATGTTCCGACAAACGTTATCAGAGTAAACGGTGGACATACGGAAGATCTGTGGGCAACTATCGCGCACGAAGGCTTCCCGGGACATATGTATCAGATGAACTATTATCTGACGACCAATCCAAGCAACCTCAGATCTATAGAGTTCTTCTTAGGCTATGTTGAGGGTTGGGCAAAATACATCGAGTACCGTTCTTACGAGAAGATCGATTATCCTGATACAGACAGTGACGAGACAGTAGGAAAGCTTGCAGCTCTTAATTCAGAGATAAATATGCTTGTCTTCGGTATCCTCGATATCGAGGTCAACTACAACGGATGGACCGTTGAGGATGTTGAAAAGTGGTTCGGCGAGCAGGGCTATGACACAAGCGCTGCTGAGCAGATATTTGATATAGTTGCAGGTGATCCGGGACTTTACCAGAGTTATGTTCTCGGTTATTATGAGATGAAGGGACTTCGCGATAAGGCAGAGCAGGCACTCGGCGACAAGTTTGATGCTGTTGAGTTCCACCGCGTTATCCTTGAGACAGGTCCGGTTCAGTATGATATTCTTGAGAGACAGGTTGATAAGTACATTCAGGAGAACCAATAATGAAGTTGGACGTATTATACGAAGATGAATACCTTATAGCGTGCGTTAAGCCTGCCGGGGTGCCGGCGCAGGGCGATAAATCAAATGATATGGATATGGTGAGTCTGGTTCAGAATTATATTTTTGATAATTCGGATTCGGATGA
>JAEEGL012821943.1_pt1 | contig 41957 bp, 57 predicted proteins | sample 9134231 | NCBI WGS metagenome assembly JAEEGL01 (sample SAMN16246548, study PRJNA631951) | gut metagenome | biome: gut microbiome; feature: rumen; material: fiber-attached | host: Bos | place: Iran: Karaj | collected 2018-10
ATTGTTTTTGGACTATGTCATTTTGGGTGGAATGCCTGAGGTGGTTACAAGATATTTTGAAACAAATTCTTTTTCCGGCACACAAGAACTTCAGAAACAGATTATCAATGCATATCGCGAGGATATTAAAAAGTACGCGGCTGGAGTAGACCAAGTACGTATCGCGAGAGTATTTGATTCGGTTCCTATTCAATTGGCAAAAGATAACAAGAAGTTCCAAATCTCAAAGGTGGCCTCAGGCGCAAGGTTCCATGATTATGGCGCCTGTGTTGATTGGCTGGTAGATGCTGGAATTATAAAGAAATGCTATTGCCTGAACTTCCCTGAGCTTCCTCTTAAAGGAAATTATGACGATACGAAGTTTAAGCTCTATTTTGGCGATACGGGCCTTCTTACAGCTATGTTAGATGATGAATCACAAGAGGATTTACGAGCAAATAAAAATCTTGGAGTATACAAGGGCGCAATATACGAGAGCATAGTGGGAGAAGCCTTATATAAACAGGGATATGGCCTATATTATTACAAGCGAGAAGACGGTACGCTTGAAGAAGACTTCTTTATAAGGGATACAGAGAACTTAATTCCTATGGAGGTCAAGGCTCGTAAAGGAAGATCCCAGTCTATGAGAACGCTCATTAACAATGAGAAGTACGCAGATATAAAGTGGGGAATAAAGTTGTCGCTGAATAATATAGGGTTCGAGAATAATATATGCACTTTCCCGTACTTTTGTGGATTCCTGTTAAAAGAATGGGTGGCGGCAAAAGATAAAAGGTTGTTTAAGTCTTAACACATAATAGATACAGTTCAATTTGATCATTTGGATGGAAATGATGAAATTGAATTCTATAGCCATCTATTATACCTTTAGAAGTAAAAGTGCAAAATGCGTTAATATGAGCCGTGCCAACTCGTAGGCTAAAGGGCAGCCTACGAGTCGCGGGCTTCGCCCTATAAATCCGCGGCTTTAAAGACGCGGACGTGAGCGAGCTCCCGCCTCGTCTTTAAAACCACGCATTTGCACGGCTCATTGCCATCGCGGAAATCGTCCCCAGGACGAACGCGATGCAACCTCATAAGTTTGAAAATAAAAAACCATGGTTCCTATGAACCATGGTTTTTATTTTCAAGCTGATGACGGGAATCGGAAACTTGAGCAATAGGCCATAAAGCGCCTAAAATAAAGGGTTTCCGCAAATGTGTTACAAATTTGTTACAAAATTGATTTAGCAACGGACTGTTCGTAGGCTATCTGCTTATCGGTCTGTGCGTGGGTATATATCCTTTGGGTAGTGGCAATAGATTTGTGGCCCACGGCAGCAGCAATGGAAGCATCAGGCACACCCATAGCATGTGCCTTTGATACATAGTAGTGTCGCAGAGCGTGAAGCTTGCAGCGCTTAAGCCCGTTGCGGTCCTGTATACGGTGCAATTCCCTTAAGATGTTTCCGGGAAAACCTTTGTAGGCCTTGCCCTTTGATAAGATTAAGTCTCTTAAGTGGTCCGGTATGTAAATCTTTCTTGTGGAGGATTCAGTCTTAGTGGTTTTAAGTACGTACTCACCCTGAGAGTTAACAACCAGGGCTTTATTGACTGTAAGGATATTACCGTCAATGTCGCTGGCGGTGATGGCGAGTGCTTCTGACTTTCTCAATCCGAGTATCGTTAATAATATGACTGCCTCGTAGGGACTGCCCTTAAGAGCTTCAATAAGCGTCTCTACTTCATCGTCAGTAGGGATATAGGTTTCAACCTTAACATTCTGCGGTAACTTAGTTTTAATAGGCATATCGGGCTTGTAAAACCACACAACGGCAGAGATAAAGCCGCTTGCGTTCTTGACCGTCTTAGGGGATCTTCCTACAGAATAATCATTAACCTCTTTCTGTATAGCCAGGGCATTAATCTTGGATATTTTCATATTAAGAAACTCTTCCGACAGGTTTTTAATGATACTTTCATATGAATTAATAGTGGAAGGTGACAAAACAGCCTTTTTGGATTCAATATAGTTTAAAGCACATTCCCGGAATGAGTTTTTAACATTAGAAACAAAGGTAGACTTTCTCTTTTCATATAAAGCGTCTTCCAGCTCACGCTTAGTCGGTTTATGGTCGAAAGTAAAGGTGTAGGAAACACCGTCTATCATTTTTCTTGCAAAGTAATTACCTGAAGGCAATTTTCTAACGTTCATGTTTTTCTCTCCATATTTCCCTTATCACCCACGCAACAGGAAAGAAAAGATAAATAGCATAGGTCCATAACGGAAAAACAAAATAAATAGAAACGGCACCCAAAAGCCAAAACACTACACTTGGAAACATTCTCAGACTGGTTTCATTCTTACTTGCGTAAAGAATTGTATATAAAATAAGAAATATAATAACAAGGGCTTCTTTTCGGTTTTCATTTGCTTGGGAAGAACAGAGAAAAGATAATATAAAATATATCGGTAGCGGTACCACTGAAAGGTAAGTCAATATATCAAACCAGCCTTTAATTTCAAAAAAGGGTTTTTCCTCCATAACACACCTACCTATATTTTTCTATAAAATGTTCGTAAGCATCTTTAACCGTTTTGGTATCCGTCTTCCGGATAGGGATAACATCACCGCTATTTAGTGTGAAGCCTTCTGCGGCAGCAGTAATGTAATCCATGTTAACCAGGTATGACTTGTGGCACCGTAAGAAGTGTTCGTCGTGTAGCTCTTCCTCGATAACATCTAATTTCTTACGTATTGTATATATTATGTTGTTTGAACAATGAAAAGTGCATGTAGCCTCGTGAGACTCAATGTACAATATATCGGACACGGGGATTCTTATTTGTCGCTGACGTGTCTTAAGCGTATACGTTCTGTATTGTGCATAGCGGCAGACCTTTTCAAGCACTTCAAATACATCCTGGGAGTTATACGGCTTTAAAATATATGCCCGGGCATCTACCTTAAAAGCTTCCATAACATGATCCTTGGTTTCAGTTGTGATTAAAATGTCCCCGGCATAACCTTTGCTGCGCATTTTCTTGCAGATTTCAAGACCGTTTGACTTAGGAAGAAAGATATCCATAAATAAAGTGGTTGGGTGTATGTATCCTTCCTCAAAATCCGCATAGAACGCAAGGCCTGTATCGTAAAGTTTAATAGTATAGTCAAAGTGGCGCTCCTCAAGATAGGTATCCAAAATGACTTTTAAGATTTTAGCGTCGATTTTTGAATCATCGACAATGCAAATATCTAATTTCATATCGTTTTTCTCCCTTAAAGTTATAAAAATTGCATTTTATTCCAAGAAAATGACGTTTCACGTCAAAAATAACACATGAAATGTAAAATGTTAAGAAAAAAGCGAGGTGCGGTATGGAATTAAAAAGGTATTTAGTCAAGTTAATAAAGCGAGTCAAGGACCCGGAAACAATTATCCTTATTTATATAAAGGTTAAGGAGATACTCAATGAAAAATAATATCATTGAAGCAATCAACGAGTTACTTAATACTATGGATAATGACTTGTTACTGCTTATATATAGGTTGATAGTGAGTATAAGAGGGAGAATTTAATTCTTCCTCTTGCTTTTTATATAATTTACATAGCTCATTATTTCGTTTCTTTCGGAAATGCTCAAATCTTTAAACATAGTAAGCCACTCCCAATCACCGGGGGTTGTTACTATCTTTGCCAGGTAATCTGTATCAATATGAGAATATTTATTATTCTTTTCTTCCCAACCCATCAAGTATGTAGCATCAACACCCAAAGCGTTGGCATATGCCCGGACGGTTTTAAGCGTCAAATCATTTGACAATTCAACTTTATTAACAGAAGACCTTGACTTGCATCCTAACTTCGTTGCCAGCTCTTCTTGAGTCCAGCCAAGCTCAAGACGACGTTGCTTAATACGTTCGCCAACAGTCATACGCTGCCTCCTTTCTACTTTGTATAAAACTTTGTATAAAAGTTTGTGCCGAAAACTTGTAAATACACTATAACACACATTTAATCAAAAATGTTGAAAAAAATGAATTTTAATGTTGACTTTTTATTCTACATGGTATATTATACAGACAAGTAGAAAAAATACTCTACAAATAACGAGGAAAGGGGTATCAAACATGATTAATGTTGAAGAGCTTGAAAAGGCCATAAAAGAATCCGGCAAGACCTATACTTATTTAGCGGAAAAACTTGGAATTTCCTTACAAAACTTCCGTTTAAAGTGTAAAGGGTTGCTGGATTTTAGATTGTCAGAAGTAAAGAGATTATGTGTAGAGCTGAATATTACTGATACCAAGAGAATGAAAAAAATTTTTGGCTTCATGTAGAATAAAACATCTACAAGAAAAGGACACTAAAAATGAGTAAATCAATAATTCAACCGAGAAACCATTCATATTGTTTACTTTGCGATTTGCTTTACGAAGACGACAGCTACAAGTACACGGAAGAGCATCACGCTTTTGGTGGTCCTTTAAGAAAGTTATCTGAGCATTACGGATTAAAAGTCAACCTTTGTATTCCACATCACCGTGAATCTAAAGAAGCAGTCCACAAAAACATCAAAATGAATCGCATGATACAGAGAATTGCTCAGAAAAAATTTGAAGAAAAGTACCCGGAATTAAACTTCATTGAAATATTTGGAAGGAATTACCTGGAATGAAAGTAACACTGGACCCTGTAAAAAGAAAGACCTGGGAAATCCAAAGATATATCCTGGGCGAAATGAAAATACAGAAAATCACCCAAAAAGATATAGGGCGGGAATTAGGGATAGAACAACCAGCGGTTAGCTACTTACTAAACCATATTGAAAGCATATCGGTACCGCAGTTGTTGGTGATATTCAATATGCTACAGACTCCACAAGAAGAAAGAGGGAGGTTAATAACACTATGATGGGGGCAAAAACAGTTTGCAAGAGTTTAACGGCGGTATTCATTCTCTTGACCGGTATAGTGATAATCCACTATGCGAACAAAGAGAAGGCCTATAAGAAATGGCTGGAGGAAAATGGGGTAGAAGTCTTAGAAGAATCCCCGGCAGAAAGAATCTATTTAAGGGAAGAACCCTTAGTCGAAGTAAAAGAAGTTCCAAAGAAAGAAGTAGAAGAAATGAAAGAGGAATTATTCATAGTAAACCTTGATATTCCCTTAGACGCAGAGTACCAGGAACACTTACACAACGAGTGTAAGCGCCTCGAAGTAAACGAAGCTTACATGTATGCACTTGTGGAAAGTGAGTCAAGCTTTAGACCTGGTGTGAAGGGTGATAGCGGAAAGTCCTTTGGTTTATGTCAGATAAAGAGTGTCAACTGGCCTGAAATGGAAGAGTTAGGCCTTGACCATGAAAGCGAGTTTGATTGCATCACATATGCTGTGACACTGATCCGCAGATATATGGATAAGTATAGCGACTCTTTAAACCTTATGAACGTCTGCACGACATGTTACAAGTGCGGCGAAGCCGGCGCAAAGAAGAATAATTATTACTTAAGCGTGTGTGATGAAATCGAAAGAAGGACGGAATACTATGAAGGAATTCTTAAATGAGAAATCCCCGGTAGCTGGCCGGGGAAATCAGAAACTATATTGGGGTTATGGGATAGTTAATTCATAAATTTATTATATCTCAAAACCCTCGAAAAGTCAATAAAATAGGCACTTTGGAGGTGCCTTCAGTCTTGCTCAAGTTAATTATTTACTCAACCAAAAGGGGATAAATATATATGCCTTACGTAGAAGAAATATGTAAGGCCGGATTGACCATAGAAGTAAGTAAGTATTTTACCTTCAGGACACATGGCAAGGGTGTTAAGAGAAGTCCGAACACGGATAAGACACCCGAAGCAATGAGAAAGAACAATCAACGAAGAGCCGGGATAAGACTAAGGCGGTTGCTTAATACCAACTTTCAGGACGGAGATTACCTGGTGAGACTCGACTTTCATAAGTGGAAGCCGATTGACTCAGTAGAAATGCAACACATGATAGCAACAGCCTTAAGAAGACTTAAGAGGATATATCAACAGAACGGGACCGCACTTAAGTATGTGTATGTAAAAGAGGTCGGCAGCAGAGGTGGCCGACACATACACATGGTAATAAATCGGATTGACACAGAAGTAATCCGCAAGTGGTGGGAATATGGCGGTATACACATAGATCCGTTAAACACCCAGGGGCAGTATGAGCGAATAGCAGAATACTTTATCAAGTATGCCTATACCACAGAACAGACAGAAGGAAAGCTTATTGGTAAGCGCTGGTATGCAAGTCAGAATTTGAAAGAACCAGTTATCAAGAAGCGAATCATAAAGGCGGAAACATTCAAGCAAAATATCAAGTCTGTAAAAGACTTTTATCTTGATAAGTCCTCAGTCAGAGGCGGCATCTTAGAAAGCACCGGTTACGAATACTTTTCTTACACACTGATTAAGAGGCCTACGGATGATAGTTAAAATTTACACCTACACAAATAGCGCACCGAGAAAGCATATAACAGGCTTTGCCTTCGTGATTGAGTGCGAAGGTCACACGATAGATAAAAAGGGTGCATACAAAGAAGCATCAAAGAACATGGCAGAGGTTTACACGATATTAAACGCATTAAGTCAGATAAAGAAGCCTTGCCAGTTAGAGATTCACACATCGGACTTTGTAAAGGCTGCAATAACCGACTGGATACCGAAATGGAGAGAGTCGGGCTGGAAAAACTCAAAAGGGGTTCCGATGGAAACAGAGTTTATTACATTGGCGAACCTGTTAAAGCCGCATAAATACTCAGTCAAATCCGATTTTAACGAGTATACAAACTGGCTTAAGAAACAGGCAGCAGAAATGGAGCGTAAATGATTGAGTTCATGGAAACATTCAGAAAGGTACCGGGATTGCAGTTGTTTGTGAGGTTCCACAATGAGCGCTGGTGGATTGACGTAACGGCCCCGGACACTTCCGAGAAACACGGCACAATGCAAGCGGCGCATGGGATGGACGTTGACAGAGAAAAAGCCTTTTTAATGGCTTTAGATAGTTTAAAAAATTACATCAAACAGGAGGTATTGAAATGAAAGTAAGAGGAACATGTCACTATTGCGGTCAGATCCGTGACATAACAGTGGGAGACAACGCAGAGTTAAGCCAGGACGAAATTGACGCTTTGGTAGCGTTAGAGTGCGACTGTGACGGTGGCAGAAAGGCACAGGACCTTGAAAACGACAAGAACGTTACCGAGGCCAACATTGACACATTGTTTGAGGGTAAAGAGAATCACCCGGCAGCAGACATACTTAAAAAGTGTATTCCCTTAATCCAGCACTCAAGCATATCAAGTATTTCATTACAGCTTAACGAGACTACCAAGATTAACCTGGGAACAATAAGCAAGGGCGCATTAAAGGTAGCAAAGACAGTAACGATTAAATCAGAGTTAAAGGCGGAGTGATTATGGGGATGATGTTCAAGTTGATGTTAGGCCTATTGGCAGCAGCACTTGTAGTGATTGAAATGTTCAGATGGTACCGCAAGGGCTATGACGAAGGCTTTGACGATGGTTACGAAGATGCGGTCAAAGAAGCACAGGAGAGTCTTAAATGAATTTCGGATTTTATAACATGGACTGCATCACCGGCATGAAAGAGTTTCCTGACAAGTTTTTTGACCTGGCAATAGTGGACCCTCCGTATGGCTCTAAGGTAGGTCGGGGGGGTACATGACTAACAGAAGCGGCGGCGGTGTGGGAAGACGCAGAACATACCATTTAGCGCTGTGGAGCCAAGATAGACCGTCACAAGAGTATTTCGATGAATTACAAAGAGTATCGAAAAATCAAATTATATGGGGCGGAAACTATTTTGCAGACATGTTAGAGACTTCACCTTGCTGGATCGTGTGGGATAAAGGGGTCCCGGAAGGGGTACATTACGCAGATTGTGAGCTTGCGTGGACTTCCTTTGACTCAGCCGTAAAGATGTTTAACTACAGATGGTCGGGGATGATGCAAGAAAACATGAAAGAAAAAGAATTCCGCATACACCCGACACAAAAGCCAATAGCGCTTTATGACTGGCTGTTAAACAAGTACGCAAAGCCCGGTGACATTATCTTAGACACCCACGTAGGCAGCGCAAGCAGTTTGATTGCTTGCGAAAGGTTAAATCACAAGTACGTAGGCTTTGAGATAGACGAAACATATTACAAGATGGCTAAAGAACGACTGGCAGCAGAAGTGGCCCAGGAAAACATATTTAGCTACATGGAGAAAAACAATGATATTGGCAGTTGATGATAAAAACGCAGTAGTAATTAACAGGTATCAGGATGACGAAGTTAAAGAAGCCGTGATAGACGTAAGAGCCAAGGGCTATTCCGTAGTGAAAAATGAAACTACGAAGTCCGGAAACATTCTCATGTGGGTACACAAAAGGGGAGAACAATGAAAGAGGGTTTTAACAAGAAAGTAGCAAAGAAACTTGACCGGATAGACAGAAAGATTTGGAAGCTCGATAAGAAGAAAGATAAGTTAATCCGGGAATACAAATTAATGTCACTGAAACTGTAAGGGGGGAGGGGCAGTATGAATGATCCTATGATGGCAAATGTTAAGTGTCCGTATTTCGTGTCACTTACCAAAGTAAGTCTATCTTGTGAAGGCATCGAGTGTTCAAAGAACATGCAGTGGTTTGAAAAAGACGAACAGAAAAAGGCATTTATGGAAAAGTATTGTTGCGAAAAATATTCAGACTGCCTTTTCTACAAGGCACTGGAGGCAAAGTATGAAAGCACCGTGTAAGAATTGTCCGAACAGAAGCATTGAATGTCATTCAACGTGCTTAACGTATATCGACTATGCACAGAAAAGGGCCGTTGAAAGACACGAGATAAGCGAGAAGAAAGCAACCATTAACATGATACGTTCACACAAGAGATACATGTGCGAGAAAGCGAGGCGGAAGCATGAAAGACATTAAAGCAATGGTATTTACAATCTTAACCCAGGAGCCGGAAACAAGAGACTCAGACAAGAAGCTTTACATTGAAGTTATCAGGCATAAATGCCCTAATATGCTAAGTCAGACATTAGAGAGTGCATTTTTATACGGCAAGTTACCCAATTATGAGTCTGTAAGACGTTGCCGGCAGAAGTGCCAGGAAGAGCATCCCGACTTAAGGCCCAGTAAGACAGTGCAGCAGTTCAGGGAAGACCGAGAAAGACAATTTATGATGGAGTTTGGAACATGAGTATATTTAACGATGAAGACAGACTTATAAGATTTAAGCCAATGGATCTTTCTAAATTTCGAGTATCCTCGGAAGACATTAAATACTTATCCCCGATTAAAGTCATTATGCAAGATATGGCACAACAAATAGCTATGGACTTTGACAACAACGTAGTTAAAGCGGTGCAGAGCTATGCTATAGACGTAGACAAAGACGAATTGTTTAAGGCCCTGGCATATGACCGTGACCAGTATAACAAAGGTTTTGCCGATGGGTTTAAGGCTGGAAAGAAAGACAGATGGATCACTTTTCCGGGTCCTGACATACCGGGTAAATACATAGTTACTTATGAGTCAGGGGAAGTGGGTAGATGTTATTGGGGAAGTCTTAAAGGTGTTTTCTGTTGGCAACGACTTGGAAAAGATATAACACATGAAGTGCTGGCCTGGATGGAAAACCCTGAACCATACAAAGAGGAGCCGGACAATGAGAAAGACTAAAAACAGTCAGGTAGAAGAGTATATCTGTAAAACCTACAGAAATGAGTTTTACAGAAAAATACTCAGAGAACGTTTTATCAACGACCAAAGCTATGTAGGGATATTACTAAAATATGATCCTGTTTACCAAATAAGCAGTGATGGTGTAAGGCGGCACAAAGAAAAGCGCTTAAGGCTGTTTTGCCAAAAGTTTTATGAAAAGATGGCAGCAGACATGGAGGTAAAAGCATGATAGCAAGCATAATAGCATTAACAATAATATTTTTAGCAGTAGTGGCAGCAGACGTGGTACTGGCCAAGAAAATTAAGGCACTCGATGGTGTAGAAAAGACCGTGGCAGAAGAAAGAAAAAAGCTTATTGAAGAGAGAAAAAAGCTTAACGCAGACTTAAACGTTAGGTCTGCAATGCCGGCATACTTCGGTTACATAGTGCCGTTAACTGCCGAGTACAGCCTTAACATTATTGAAGCAGACAAAATGGCAGACAAGATGGATCTCGATGCGGAAGTAAAAAAGTGCCTTGTAGAAGAGTTAAAAAACGGTCTGAGCCAGCATGTAGTTATTTTCAAAGATATAGACATGGTGTATTGCAAGTACAAATGGAAAGCCCAGGTAAAAATACTTTCTAACGAAGGCAGAAAAACTGAATTTGGTGTGTTTTCGCCGCAGTAAGGGCAGCAGAAACGAGGTAAAGCATGATAGTAAGCACAATAATATTCACAATAGTATTCTTTCTGATGCTGGCAGCAGCATTGTTCCTGGATAAAAAGGCCAAAGAATACGAGAAAAAATACAATGAGTATAACCACTTAATGAATAAGCCTGTAAACGTTGTTAGCACACGGGTACCAAGAATTGTTTTAGTGTGTGGTATGACGAAAGAAGAACAGTTTATTGAAATATACGGGTTAGACCGTACTAAAAAGATTTTAGCCAGTTTGATGGTGGATGAATTAGCAAATCACATGTGGTTTACGGCGAAAAAAGACTATGTGAGGGGACTAATAAGAATAAACGGATATGTAGCTGTAACTGACGAAAAGAGATTGCATTACGACTTAGAAGAGGCCTTGGATGCGGCAAAACATAATATTGATCCGGGGCAGCAGTCGTGGAGGTGAACAATGCTTGATTTAACAACAAATAAATGCACCCCGGATAAGTCAGTTACTTTCTGTGATGGATTACTGTATATCATACATGGCAGCGATTGTTGCACTCAAATGATTTTACACGCTGAGTTTGACAGGCCTATTTCTTTAAGCGACATAGCCAAAAGGTATCCCTCAGTAAAGAAAGTAATCTTTGAAGATGCATTAAAGGGCTATGTATACAATTACAAGAATCACAGGGACGCAACGTGGGAATGTGTAGGCACGACATTAGGATATGTGTAGAGGGTAAATATGAATAAATTGGACTTAATGAACAACGTAGGCAACACAGTTGAAGTGACATTTAATGACGGAATGAGGGTTAGGGGCGAATTAGAATACATAGAAGACTTTAGCAGCCGCAACGGATTTCTAAAACCTAATTGCTTTCAGGTGGGAAATTACAGTTTTAAGGTTAGTCACGTTAAAAAGTTTCGTGTTGTATTTGCGGTAAGGTAGGTGAAACATGACACACAACATTAAAATTTTAGAATCATTTGCCGATGCGGTTGCAAGCGGTGAAAAGACCTTTGAAGTCAGAGAGAATGACAGAGGTTATCAGAAAGGTGACAAAATCAAATTTGAAGTTGTAGACAAACATGGCTTTTACATATACGGACACAATTTGACAAACCAACAGTATGAAATCACTTATGTCTTAAGCGGCTGGGGCATCAAAGAAGGCTGGGTGGTGTTTGGCATACGTGAGATATCCGGGAGGGGTGAAGCATGACAAGAGATATAAAGGACATAATTACAGATATGCGAGAAATCGTAAAGCCGTTCATTGCACGAGTGCTTTTCAAAGAAAACTTTGAGGGCATGGGGGTTACCGATAAAGCCGAGTTTGAAACAGAGTTTGAAATGCTTCTTACCTTGGCTGAAAGAGGTGCGACAGTTGAACCGCAAGAATGGATACCCGTAAAGGATAGGCTACCCGTGTGTGAGGAAAGCGTTCTTGTGCAAGCAATACGAACGTTTAAAGGTGGAGATACGATAACGATAATCACTACGGGTATGTATGAAGATGGTACTATATCCGAGTGCGACTCACGTTGGTGGTGGCAAGATGTTGATTACGAAAAATGGGATGACGAAAACGATTGCATGATAATCCCAAAAGGTTGGTGGGAAGATAAAGCGTATACTCCCGATGGTTCAGTTAACTATCAGATTGATGACAAGGTTGTTGCATGGATGCCAAAGCCGAGTCCATATAAGGGGGATTAAACATGAACAAATGTAAAGGTTGTCCGTATTGGATAATCAACAGATGTAGTTTAACAACGTGCGCAAAGGAGAAAAAATAACATGATTATATTCACAGTTGAAGACATTATATGGTTAACACTATTAGGCATATGCATAGTGATAATAGCCGGGTTTCTTATTTTCGGCAAGCTTAGCAGCATAATTGGTAACTGGCGGGAAAACCGCAAAAATAGAAAGGAGACAAAGAAATGACAAAAACAAAAGAAATCGGAACAGTAATTGAAGAAACAAACTATTCAGACAATGGCACAATTACCATGAAACGCAAAATATCGGTTGATGGAGCAGAATACAACATTGTTCCTTTAAGATGCGGTGACTACATCAATAATCCGGAAAATGTTGAGGAAGATACCCTAAAATTAGCAGCGGAAATGAAAGCGGCTCTGCTTAAGCACATAGAAAAGTATATCGATATTCAGATAATACACAACGAGGCTTTAAATACGTTGGGTGTCAAAGCAGAGATAACAATTTTGAGTAAAAAGGAGAACGAAGCATGATTTACAAACAAGTGTTAGAACAATTAGACAAAGACGAAGCGATAACATATTCAAGGTTAAGGGATGATTTTATAACCGAGTGCGGGGATGAAAGATACATTTTAAAAACTGTAATCGAATTACAGAATAAAGTTATCGAAGGCTACGGTAAATTGTTTGAGTCTACGGAAAGAACCGTGGAAGCGGCACGCAGAATAAGAGAGTACGAAAAAAAGAAAGAAAAAAAATACAAGGCGGCTCTTGAAAGCGGCATGGTAATGACGGAAAAAACTTGTTTACAGCCGGATGATAAGTGCAGCGATTAAGGATCATGCGGAATTGTTTATCACACAAATAACTGAGAAAGGAGGATTAGTTTCCGTAGGACCCCTAATTAAATATAAAATGCCATGAAGAAAGAGAGTACGGAAGCAGAGGCCGTACTCTTTTTCAGTCAAGGGGAGAAATATAGCGGTGCTTCTCGATATGATTAAGAAAAAGGCACATCGGAGAGACGAGGAGAACCATAATGAGACAAAAAGTTGAAGACTGGTTAGTTGATGATAAAAGAATATTGTTACAGGGCTGGAGTCGTGCCGGTTTACCGGCAAAACAGATTGCAGACAACATGGGAATAGGCAAAACAACGTTTTATAAATGGGTTAATACAAACACGGAATTTGCGAACATTATAAAAAATAATAAAGACGTGTGCGACTTTGACGTAGAAAACGAGCTGTATAAAAACGCACACGGCATGAAAGTTACAGTCAAAGAGCCGGTCAAAGTAAAGCAGATAAAATACGACAAAGTGACCGGCAAAAAGATAAGCGAAACTGAAAAAGTTGTCCTGGTTGAAAAGGAAGTGTACATAAAAGGGGACACAATAGCGCAGATATTTTGGCTAAAGAACCGTAAACGTGATAAGTGGCGAGACAAGATAGAAGACTTTGACAAAGAAGACGAAATAGAGCAGACTTGCGGAATTATTGAAATACCGGCAGTGGAGGGCGACGATGAATGTAGCATGGACTCCACAACCTAAGCAAGCAGTATTTATGAGTAGGCCTGAACCCGAGGCATTATATGGCGGCGCAGCCGGGGGCGGAAAGTCGGACGCATTACTGGCAGAAGCATTAAGACAGGTCGAAATACCACATTACAGAGGGATTCTCTTTCGTGATACAGTACCACAGCTTGAAGCATTAATGAGCCGTAGCGAGGACATGTACAAAAAGGGCTTCCCTAAAGCTAAATTTAACGACAATAAAAAAGTGTGGAAGTTTCCGAGCGGTGCAAAGGTATTCTTTGGATATATGCAAAGAGACAGAGACCGCTTTAATTATCAGGGCAAATCTTATGACTACATCGGCATGGATGAATTAACGCACTTTTCAAAGGTCCAGTACGACTATATAAAATCAAGAAACAGGCCTAATGGACCCGGCACAAGGGTATACACAAGGGCAACATGTAACCCGGATGGTAAAGGCATGGGGTGGGTAAAAGCAAGGTTTATAACACCGGCACCGCCTTTAACAAGGATATGGGAGGAGGCTAATGTGAACATGCCCGATGGAACAATTAAAGTGATGCGTCGTGCAAGAATTTTTGTCCCGTCAACGGTTTTTGATAATCAAATATTGCTAAAAAACGACCCTGGGTACTTAGCTACGCTTGCTAACCTTCCGGAAGCAGAAAGAAATGCGCTTTTATACGGATCATGGACCGCATTTACGGGCCAAGTGTTCTGTGAGTGGCGAGACGATCCCGAACACTACGCAGATGGCAAGTGGACTCACGTAATAAACCCGCTTGAGGATATACCTACAAACTGGAATATCTATAGGGGCTTTGACTTTGGTTATGCGAGGCCTTTTGCCGTGGGTTGGTTCGGAGTAGCGCCGAGTGGCAAGATTATTATGTTCAAAGAGTATTACGGCTGTACTGGCGAACCTAATGTAGGCATTAAGCTGGACCCGTATCAAATTGCTAAGAACATTAAACAGATTGAGTCGGAGGATCCTTTACTTAAGGGCAGAAAAATATATGGAATAGCAGATCCGGCAATATGGAATAAGTCTCAGGGTGAGTCTATAGCAGATATGATGGCAAAATCACCGTATTTCATTACATTTAGGCCCGGAGACAATGAAAGATTACCGGGAAAAATGCAATATCATTATCGTTTGGCCTTTGACCAGTACGGTGACTGTATGTTTCAGGTAACGTCAAATTGTAGGCACTTTATAAGGACCGTTCCGATGCTGACATATTCAGAGACACAGCCCGAGGACATAGACACAAGCGAGGAAGACCACCATTACGACCAGGGCCGATATGTGCTGCAAGCACATGTAATAGCACCAAGAACGAACGTATTACAGGCTATAGACCTTAACGACCCGTTGAATCAGAGATTAAAGCTGTATAACACAAGCACAGGAAACTTTTTAAATATTTAGGGAGGACATATGGCAAAGAATAAAACCAGCTCAGGGCCGATAGGCGAAGAGCAAATTAAAAATGCTATGCAAACTTTACTCACGTACAAGAACGAGAAACAGCCCTTGGAAAATAGACTGCGTGAGAATGAGCTTATGTGGCGGATGGCACACTGGATGTTAGCGCCGGGAAGAGACAACAAAAACAATGAAAAGCGCATAAAGCCTAAGTCGGCATGGCTTGTGAATACAATTTTAAACAAGCACGCAGACGCAATGGATAATTTCCCGGAAGCAAATATACTTCCCAGGTCCAAGGATGATGAAAAAGTGGCTAAAATCCTCAGTCAAATCATGCCTGTAATACTTGAACAGGCGGGCTTCAATAAAGCCTATTCACGCTTGCAGTGGTATAAGCCTAAAAACGGCACAGGTGTATACGGTTGCTTTTGGGATAAAGAAATGGATAACGGTATAGGCAATATCTCAATCAAGAAAGAATCCCTGGGAAACCTTTATTGGAAATCCAATGTGGAAGACTTACAGGATAGCCCTAATTTATTCCATGTCAAGGTTGAAGATAACGAAACACTTAAGGCCAAGTATCCTAATATCGAGCTTGATAACAGGGATCAGTGGAAGTTTACGGCAGCAGACTTGTACAAAGACGATAACAACGTTGATATGTCAGAACAGACAGTTGTTATTGACTGGTACTACAAGAAACGCAAAAAGATTATTGATAAAGCTGGAGTCACTAAGGTAATTACCGTGTTGCACTTGTGTACGTTTTGCAATGGCCAGGTACTATTTGCCACAGAGAACGACGACAAATACAAGGAAAATGGCTTGTATGACCACGGTAAGTATCCGTTTATTTTTGACGTATTATTCCCGGTCGAAAACTCTTGCACAGGCTTTGGCTACATTGACATGATTAAGGATGACCAGCTTTTCATTGACAAAATGCAACAGGCATTTCTTGAAAACACGGCATGGAATTCAAAACCGAGACACGCAGTAAGAAGCGATAGCGGCCTTAACGAGGAAGAATTCTTAGACACTGCTAACGACTTGGTACACTTTGACGGAGACTTAGGCGAAAATGCATTTAGGCCTATACCGGCCAACCCGTTGTCGCCTATAAGCATGCAAGTGTACTTAGAAAAGATACAGGAAATGAAAGACACTTCCGGTAACACTGCAAGTTCTCAGGGACAGAATTCTAACGTAACCAGCGCAAGCGGTATAGCGTCCTTACAGGAAGCATCGGGCAAATTGTCAAGAGACGCTAACCAGGCATCATACGATGCCTTTAAAGAGCTTGTATACATGGTTATCGAGCTTATCAGACAGTTTTACGACGTGCCGAGGATATACCGCATCACCGACGAAATAGGCCATTCAGACTATGTTACGTTTGATAATACAGGCATTAAGCCTATACCTCAGGCCCCTATTAACGGCCAAGAGCTTGCAGACAGGGTACCTATTCTTGACATTGAAGTTAAGCCGCAGAAGCGTAACGCTTACAGCAAAGAAACACAGAATCAGACCGCAATTAACCTTTACAACCTTGGTTTCTTTGCACCCAATAACGCTGACGCTTCACTTGCTTGCTTAGACATGATGGAATTTGACGGTATAGAAAAGGTCCGTGAAAATGTAGCGAATAACAAGACGTTATATGACATGGTAATTGAGTTACAGGCACAAATGCAAATGCTTGTAGGCGCAGTGGGTGGTAATCCGGCAGCAGTCGGACAACCCATACCACAGACTGAACCGAGTGCGCCCCGTAGGGGTGTTCAGGACAGTAAAGGGTCCTTATCAAGTCAGGCAGCAGCCGCAACGAGGGGGAGTGCATCACCGCAATGACAATAGCAGAGATTAGCAAAACAGACAAAATCAAAGTATTGATACACGGACATAGCGGATACGCAGAAAGCGGCAATGACATAATATGCGCCGGGATATCTTCACTGGCCCAGGCTTTTGCAATGACAGCAGACAACATAACTGTTGACACGTCAGACGGATTTATGAGCATGGCAGCAGAATTAGGCCGGGACAATGAGACCCGATTAAACATGATGATAGCGGGCTTTAAGGCTATTTCAGAGCATTATCCGCAGTATTTTGAAATTTTTTTAAAAATTTAACGAGGCAAGGGGAGAAAAAGCTCCCCTTGTTTTTTTATGCTTAAATCAGAGTTAAAAACTCAAAGGCACATCGGATAGACGAAGGAGAAAACAAATGAAAGAAAAAACATTTAACCTACAGTTCTTTGCTGAAGGCGGTGACGGTGCCGGAGCCGGAGCCACAGGCGGCAATCCTGGTGAATCTGTAGGGCCTGAAAAAGGGGTCGGCACCCAAAAGGAAGACTTAAAAAGCATCGTATACGGCAAACAATCTTCAAAGACCGAGGAAACAGGCCAGGAACCTCAAAAGACGAAGGCACAGACGTTTGAAGACCTTATTAAAGGCGAGTACAAAGAAGAGTTTGGCAAGCGTATTCAGGGAATTATTGATGAAAGATTCAAGAAATCCAAGGGTATGGAAGCTGAGCTTAACTCAAGTAGAGAAGTTCTACAGAGAATCGCTGAAAAATACGGCGCAGACGCAAAAGACCCTAAAGCTATTTTACAGGCACTTGACAATGACGAATCTTTCTACGAGAAAGAAGCTCTTGAAAAAGGCTTATCAGTAAAGCAGCTTAAGGAAATGAAAGCTCTTGAACGTGAAAACGCACAGTTTAAAGCAGCACAGGCAGAAGCAGAGAAGAAAGCACAGTCTGACAAGATATATGCAGACTGGCTCGACCAGGGCGAAAAACTGAAAGCTAAATATGGCCTACAGGAATTTGACCTTGGAAAAGAAGCTGAAAACCCTGATTTTTGCAGACTTCTTGAAACTGGCATAAGCGTAGAGAGTGCATGGAAAGCCATACACATTGATGAAATTGTGGGCGGCGCAATGGCACAGACCGCAAATGCGGTTAGACAGGGCATAGCTCAGAGCATCAATGACAGATCCGGCAGACCGGCAGAAAGTGGTGCCTCGTCAAACAACTCACAGATATTTAAGACCGATGTAAGAAAGCTTACAAAGGCCGATAGAGACGAAATCGAACGTAGAGTTGCGAGAGGAGAAATCATTTCATTTTAAATTCCTTTCGTAACTGAAAGGAGAGCTTATGAGACACAACAAACTTTTAGCAAAGCACTTTGATTTGCAGAGATTTGCGCTTAATCCGCAGACTACACTTATGAATGGACAGTCGCCTTATACTAACGACTTAAGTCCTGAAATGAAGACTTACTACAAGACAAGACTTATCGATTACGCAGAGCCTAATCTTGTACATGACCAGTTCGGTGATGATTACAACATCCCCGAAGGTAATGGTAAATCTATTGAATTCAGAAAGTACGACAGCCTTCCTAAGGCTATGACACCTTTAACTGAAGGTGTAACCCCTAACGGAACCGACTTAAACGTAACTGCTATTACTGCAACCGTAGCACAGTACGGCGCATTTGTATGCTTATCCGATATGCTTAAGCTTACAGCAGTTGACAACAACGTTACCCAGGCCCTTAAGCTTTTGGGTTCACAGGCTGGCCGCACACTTGATTCCGTAGTAAGAGACGTTCTCGCTGGTGGTACCAACGTAATTTACGCTGGCGGCGCTGCATCAAGAAGCGCTCTTTCAACATCAGACACACTTACACCTGAGTATTTCTTCCAGGCAGCAGCACAGCTTGAAGCTATGAACGCTCCTAAGATTGATGGTGAAAACTATGTTGCAATCATTCACCCTTATGCAGCATACGACCTTATGAGAAGTTCTGAATGGATCAGCACACATCAGTATGCACGTCCTGACAACATCTTTAAGGGCGAAATCGGTATGATTGGCAATGTACGTTTCGTTAAGTCTTCCGAAGCAAAGGTGTGGAAGTCTTCAACCGATAACTGTCCTTCATACACAGAAGGTACCAGCCCTAACACTACAACCAAGTATTATGGTGTATTCTCAACACTTGTACTCGGCGCTAACGCATACGGCAAGACCAACGTAGAAGGCGCCGGCCTTGAGACTATCGTTAAGCAGCTTGGATCAGGTGATGACCCTTTGAATCAGAGAGCTACAGTAGGCTGGAAGGCTACAAAGGTAGCTAAGAGACTGGTTGAACAGTACATGGTACGTATTGAGTCCTTATCTGCATATTCAAAGTCTGTTGCTGCCAACTAAGGAGGCAATATGAAAGAAGATACCAAAGCGGTAGTTAACAATGACGAATTAGATCCCGGTACAGCGGCCAATACTGAAAATGAAAATCAGGCAGCGGCCAACACTGAAAACGTAAGTCAGGAACCTGACAAAGGCAAAAAGACTAAGAAGGCCGAAGCGCCTAAGCCGGCTAACCTTTATGACAAAGAGACTTACGATATCACTTTACCGATAAAGGAAGGCGAGGACGACGAAGTTACAGTTTTGATTAACGGCGAATGTACTAAGATCCAGCGTGGTGTGCAGGTAACAGTTTCGGCAGCAGTGTACGAAGTGTTACAGAATTCCATGAAAATGGATAACTTAGCATATCAGAGATCCAAAAAGTTGTCTGAGTTTAAACAGCTTAATTAATTCCAACGGAAGGGATACGGTTAATTCCGTATCCCTTTTTGTTAGAAGGGAGAAAGTATGAAAGTAAAGGAATTATTAGACGAAATAGACGAACAGAAGCCTAATAAATACACCCAGGAAAACAAGCTTAGATGGCTTTCTGTTTGCGAACGCAAACTAATAGATTCAGTAATTTTAAAACACGCAATGCCACAGGACATTATAGATAGATGGGCTTCATTCACGAAGTATACAGACAGTGACCTTAGCAAAGAATTGCTTGCAGAGGACGCATATTGCGACCTGTACAAGTATTACATATATGCAATGATTGACTCTACCAACGGCGAAACAAAGCGTTATGAAGGCTCTATGCAGCTTTATAACATGATGCTTAAGGACTATGCAGACCTTATCAACAGAAACTATATGCCTATTCAGCATAGCATGAGGTGGTAAACATGTTTTTAAACAAGATAACTCACGTACAGGACAATTTAACAATGATTGGTGCCTTTACCGGGCTTAATCGCAATGTGCGAATTAAAGACGGTGAGTTTTCAGACATGAAAAATATCACTAACGACTATTTCCCGGCAATAGGCAACAGACGTAAGAGGGGATTTATTAAGCAGTTAACGAAGCCTCAGGGCATCTTAGGTGGTAAATATCTTTCTTACGTAGATAACAACAAGCTCTATATTGATGAATCCGAGATATTAACGCTGGATAACACGAACGACAAGCGCACTTTAGTAACAATGGGTGCGCTACTTTGCGTTTTTCCTGACGGTGTAATTTATAACACTGAGACCGGGGAAACCACACAAATAAACAACTCAGTGACCACACAGGCGGCTCCTACATTTACGCTGTGCAAATTAGATGGCACGTCTTATACAAACGTTATTGAGTCGGCTACAGAGCCACAGGACCGCACTAAATACTGGATTGACACTTCCTCCAGCCCCGTAGTGATGAAGGTTTATAACACAAATGAGTCACAGTGGGTGTCGGTACCGACAACGTATGTAAAGATAGCCGCAACAGGAATAGGCGAAGGCTTTAAGGCTTATGACTCAGCAAGATTAAGCGGTGTAGACATTGACTTCACATATAACAACTACGATTTTAACCAGGTAAATATCATTTATGACTGTGACGATGATTTTATTATTGTTGCCGGACTTATCAACACTTCCCACACTAACAGCCAGGTTATAACTGTAAACAGAGAAGCGCCGCAGATGGATTTTGTTTGCGAAGCAAATAACAGATTGTGGGGATGTTCGTCAGATAATCACGAAATATACGGCTCAAAACTTGGTGATCCTACAAACTGGAGAGCATACCAGGGACTTGATACAGACTCTTACGCAGCCACAGTCGGTACACAGAATGTATTTACCGGCGCAGTTAGCTTTATGGGTAACGTGTTCTTTTTCAAAGAAGATGGCTACCACAAGTTGTTTGGCAATAAGCCTTCAAACTTTGAGCTTACATGGAAATCATGTAGAGGAATCCAGCCCGGTAGTGAGAAATCAATAACAATGGTTGATGAATATATGTGCTGGAAAGCACGTGACGCAGTTGTTATTTACGACGGATCAGTAGAAACAATCAGTCAGGCCTTGGGTAACATTCCATATTACGACGCAGTAGGCGGCGGGTACCGCAATAAGTATTATTTGTCAATGCGAGAGGAAGACGGAAATCCCCGGTTGTACGTATACGACATTACAAAAGGCACTTGGGTAGCGGAAGACAATACAAACGCTATATACATGGCTTATGCGAATAGCGGATTTTACATAATTGACGATGAAAACAAAATGTTTGTCGTTAATGAAGAAAAAATGTATGTGAAATGGTATCCGGGAGATACCGTGTACCCGGAAGACACATTATATCCCGGCAATTCCGTAGAGGGTACCTTGGAAGAGGATATAGACTGGTCCATGACTACAGGTGATATCGGCATGGATAGCCCGTATCAGAAATATATCAAGCGTATTGATGTACGACTGGAAATAAATACCGGCGCAAGCGTTTTGTTTGAAATCGAGTACGATTCATCGGATGAATGGAAAGAAGTCTACAGACATACGGCCACAAAGAAAGAAAGTTACTCAATGCCTATTCCCGTAGGACGTTGCGACCACATGAAGCTTAGGTTATCGGGTAAAGGTGATATAAAGATTTTCTCAATAGGAATAATCCGGGAGGAGGGTTCAGATGGAAATATTTAATGCGCCGAGTGTATCAATAACCGGCAAGTCAAACGAAGAAAACCTGCAGGTATTAAAGTCATGGTGTAACAACGTAACAGAGACGCTTAATTTTTATTTATCATCAATGCAAAACAAGATTGATGATTTGGAAAAAGAAATAAAGCAGTTGAAAGGAGAGTAAGTATGGCAGCAATAGACTATTTAAACAAGCTAAGAGAATTAAAAAAACCTGAGTACACAAGTCAGTACGGCGGTATTATCAGTGATTTAATGGGAAAAATAGTCAATAGGCAGCCTTTTTTCTATGACTTTAACGCAGACCCGATATTTCAGCAGTACAAAGACTATTACACTAAGGGCGCAAAGGAAGCGTCTATGAACGCAGTAGCTAATGCCTCGGCATTAACAGGCGGTTACGGTAATAGTTATGCGGTTACGGCGGGCGCACAGGCCAACCAACAGGCCTTAAGCGGGTTAAATAACATTATTCCACAGCTTTATAACGCAGCGCAGAAGAAATACGATTCAGACCTTAACGCATTGTACGCAGATTATGACCTGTATAACAACGCAGAAAACGAAGCTTACGGCAGATACCGTGACCAGTTAAGCGACTACAACAATGAAAGAAACTATCTTACAGGCATGTATCAGAGCGAATTAGCCCAGGAAAACTATCTTGCAGAACAGGCAGCCGCACAAGCGGCAGCAGACCAGCAGTACGCTTTACAGTTGGCAAAAGCAAATGCCAAGTCAAGCAGTTCCGGGAGCAGTAAAAAAAGCAGCAAAAAGACGGAAGTAAATCCCGCAGTTGCTAACGCAATTATTGGTGCCGCTAACGTAGTGGCGGGTGCTGGCAATGCAACAAAGAAAAATACGTCAACAGCCGGCTATAGAGACTACGCTTTAACGCAGAACGCAATAAACGTATTACACGGTACCGGGGATATCACCCAGGTAGAATCTATGTTGCAAGCTCAGGTAAATAAAGGTGTTCTTACAGAGGATGAAGCTTTAAAGGTTCTTGACAAGGTAATTAAAAACAAATAAGGAGATTACACAATGTCATTGCTTGATAAATACACTGAGAAATACGGAAACAGAGAACAGGTTAACAGATTACGTAAATCTAAAGAGTGGATGCCTGAGACACCCACAAGTCCTGAAAAAGAATCTAACAGGGCAGCAGCACACAGTCTTATTGACAATATGACTGATGAAGACAAAAAGCGCATTGAAGGAAAAAGCACATTAGGGCAGTCGCTTGGTATGCAGACAAATGGCCCATTAGGACAAGCATTTTCAAATGTATTTTCAAACATCGGCTTTGGCAAGAACAATGCGCAGAACGAGAAAGAGTATCAGACATACAAAGCGGCATCTGACATTTTACAGGCCGAGAAGTACGAAAAAAAGCGTGAAAATGTAGTCAGACAGAATGGAGCTTACGCATATAAGACCATGAAAAACTACATTGACCTTATCGACAAAGCGAGACAGTCAAGACAGGGCGGCGGTACCCTTGGTGCGCTTATCAATGCCGGGAAGACCGAAGATTTACAGAAACAGGCCAAAGAAATAAAAAAGACCTTAGAGCAGATGGGTATTACCGGCAAGGACTTTGATAAGTACGAACAGTATGTACGTGAGTACAAAGATATCGAGTCTACGCAGAAAATGCAGAACGAAATCAAAGACTTTATTGCTCAGGATGAAAAACACGGTTTTAATGTCGGTACCGGTGTAGGTATGTTTGACGCAAACAGATTTAACAGCAATCCTTTGGGACATGTAAGAGAGTATGGCCTTACGGCAGCAGACGTGGCGGTGTCCCCTATTACAGGCCTTATGGCAACAGTAGAATCATTTAAAAGGCCTTTTTATGCCGACCCTTCAGCTCCCGTAAATACATATTCTGATTTGTACGCACTTTTAAATGCATCTAACGCTATAGAGGAAGCATCCACAGCGCAGCATGAATCCGCATTGGGACAGAAATTATACGGTGTGGGTGTGTCAACGGCAAAATCCGCAGAAGCAATGTTGATTTCAAGAGTATTAGGCGGAGCATTGGGCTATGATGCTTCAAGCAAATTAGGACAGTTAACCACACTGCCTATGTTTGGTGCTTCCGCTTTTGCGCAGACATTACAGGAATCCCAGGCAAAGGGCTTTAGCCCTGAAATGGCCACACAAAAGGCGCTTGCAAGTGGTATGGCAGAAATGCTTTTTGAAGAGTTATCCCTTGATAAGGCCTGGGGAACATTGAAAAATGCAAAGATTGGCAAGGGTGGACTCTCTAAACGTATTCTTGATGTGCTTATGGGTGCCGGCATTGAAGGATCCGAAGAAATTTTCACAGACCTTGCTAACCACATAGCAGATAACTTTATTAACGGTGACTTTAGCGATTATCAGAGTGGCATCCGTATGAGAGTAGAAAACGGTATGTCGCTGGATCAGGCTACAAGAGAAGCTAAAAAAGAATTTATTGCACAGTTAGTAGAGTCAGGCCTTGCCGGAGCTGCATCAGGTGGATTTATGAACGTGGCGGCAGCCTCGGTAGGTTCCGTACAGTATCATAATACGGCCCGTAACATTAACGAAAACGCTAAGCTTAAGTCGGAAGTAGTAGAGTCCGCCAAGGGATTAGAAGGCACAACGGCAGCAGAGATAGCCAATAGTAAGTCTGTAGAAGAGATAAACGAAAATGACATGGTAGAAATCTTGCACTCTATGGAGGAAGTGACACAGAAGAGCGCACATGACATTGCCAAAGAGTCTCTTATAAACGCTGGAGAGACCGCAGAAGAGGCGGAAAAGAAAGCCAATGAAATAGTTATCATGTCAGAGCAAACACAGCCCACAGAGGCCGAGGAAAAGCGCAATATTGACCTTGTAAAGGATGAAAATGTGGCTAATGCTTATGCAGATGTGCTTAAGAATAGAGTAGCATCTAACGTGCTGGAAGACGTTGAAAAGCATAACGCAGAAGTAAAGAAGATTAAAGACCGTGTAAAGGGTAAAGAAGGCTTTAGAGCCGGATATAATAACCAGGAAATCAAAGTATATGACTTTGAAGACGTTGAGAAGGGCATTGTGGCTACGTCACAGGGCCTACTTGACTTGTCGGAAATCACACTCCCGGATGATATGAGACTGTTATTTAAGAACGCACACGCACTTGAGAACACAAAAGCCGCAAATGCGTTTATTGATGGCTACAAAGGGCAGTCACCTTCATATTATGCGACTGGATCACTTAGAGCTTTTATGGCGGGTGCTTCCGGGGGTTCCTGGGAAAGTTTTATCAACAGCAAAAATCCTTTAAATATCAAGCTTATTGAAGAGATAGGCGATAATGCATATTTAAAGAGCATGTATTTTTACGGTCAGAATTCCAGGGAAAATGCAGAAACAGCAACAGTTGATAAGAGCAAGATTAATCCTGGAAAGGTTACTGGCGAAAACGAATTAAATCCTTTGTTAGAGCCGTTAGCTAAAAAGTTTAACGTGGCGATTAACACTACAGAAGGCAGAAACAAGGCAGCCGGTTCTTTTGTACCGTCAGAATTACTTGTTACACTTAACAAGGCTGAAAGTAATAATATGCTTAATTCAGTTTTGCATGAAACATTAGGCGAATACACAAAGGCATATGCGCCGGACGCATACAAGCTTACAAAGCAGAAAGTTATAGACTTTGCACGTAAGGTCTTTGGTGACACAGAAGTAGACAAACAGATTAGAGTATATCAGAACACTTATAAAGGTTTTGGAAAACAGACCGGTAATACAGCAGAGTCAAATAAAACTTTTGCTGATGCATCAGACGAATGGTTTAATGACTTTATGGCTGGCCTTGCACAGACTGAATATGGCTTAGAAAGAGTAGTTAACTATGTTGCAGAAGACACAAGCATGACTGCTACAGAAAAGACAAGTGTATTACAGTCCATTAAGGATATTGTTAAGAAGATTTTAGACACAATCAAGTCTTACCTCCAGGGTGTCAAGTCAAACAATATCGGTACCAAGGCTGCAAAAGAAGTTGAAAAGAATATTAATAAGTACATGGCTGACTTAGAGGATATCTTTAATGCGGTTGAAAAGATGTGTAATGCTGCTATTGCTGAGGTTAACAAGCAGATTGCCGGTGAAGTAGAAAAGGCAGTTAAAGAAGTAACCGAAGACTACACAGAGACCGAACACAAGCAGTTTAGCCTTAACACCGATGTGGAAAGCACAAAAGAATTAATGGCTTTACATGCGCTTAATGAAGAGAGCTTTTTGAAAACCCTTAAGTTAGGCGGTTTTGCGTGTCCTTCCATAGCAATAAAGAAAAAATATATGTCTCACTCACAGTTTGGTGATATAACAGTAGTTTTTGGCAAAGCTACAATAGACCCTGAGTGGGCCGAAGGCAACAACGTATATAGCGGTGATGCATGGACACCTGTATTCCCGACTGTTGAATACAAATTAAACGACAAGAAGCGTAAGCAAGTTGCAGACAAAATAACAGAAGCTGTGGGCGGTTATGACGTTTTTAGAACGCTGCCAAATCCAATGTTGGATGAAGTAAATATGACTGATGCTTTTAACCATAGAGGTATAGAGACATATAAAAATGACCGCACAATGCAATATGCATACTTAAATGACACCGGCAAAGGCTTTGACATTCCTACAAAGGAAAATCAATTCATGCCCGGTTTAGTTTCAAACGAAGCATTAAGAAAAATTGCTGAAACTATTGGTGCGGATACAATTAATGAAGCACATGATAGCTCATACAGTTGGTATGAAAGCCATCCTGAAATCGTAGATAAACTTAGGGAGCTGCTTAATGAAGGATATAGAAACAGCAATAAAAAGCCTTTTGCAGACAAAGCGGATAGCGAGCTTAAAGTTTTCCAAAAGAATTTCCAGGAAAAGTATAAGCACTGGTTTGATGATGAAGAAGGAAAATTAAGCTGGATTAATTACAATAAGGCGATTGACGCTTTATATGCAATTAATAAGTATGGTGCTTACCAGGTCCGTGACGATGAAGCCTTCAGAAATATGCTTGATGAAAAAGTCGATGAAACCGGGTATACAGAATGGCTTGAAAAGCTTTTTGATGGAATTATAGAGAAAGAGGGAATAAGAAATAACCTTGATTATTACGATTCCAAAGGCGAGCCTCGCACGTTTAATGCATTGCATTATGAGGTTACGCTTGAAAATGCAGTCAAAGTAATGAAGCAGCAGTCACAACAGGGTGGAACAAATACACCTTTTGGCGCAATGCAGATATGGGGTGTCGCCACAAGAAAGTTTGACTCTTTAGAAGATATCAAAAAAGCATCGGCAAGATTAGTTTTGGAAAATGACGAAGAAAGAGAAGCGTTAAGAGAAGAATACACGCAGAGATTTTTTGATATTGCTAAAGAAATTTCAGACAAAAAAGAAGATAACCAGTTTATTGCAATGGATAGAGCCGGTGAGGCAATTGTAGACTCTTTGCGTGGCGCAAAGACTGAAAGAGCAATCAATAATACTTTAAAGCAGTATTCAAGATTGCATATTACAGACCACACGGCAGCAGACGTACTGGCACTTTATAATGACATTGCGGATATGCCTACAGATTACTTTGAGGCAAAGCCTACAAGGGCCGTAGGCCTTAATGAAATAGCTTATGTGGTAATACCTGATAATTCATCAGAAAGACTTATTAAGGCCCTTGATGATAACGGCATAACCTATAAGACATACGAAGCCGAAAACGAAGAGGACCGTCTTAAGGTAGTCCAGGAAAACGCAAGCGAAGAAAGCGGCACTGTATTTTCATTAAATGTAGAGACAAAAGAAGTCGAAGAGGCCACAGAAAAGCTTAACAAGCAGATTGATAATTGGCTGGATGGCAAGATGCCAAAAGACGGATATTTTGACTTTGGCATGACTCCATATGTATTGCAGCAAAACGGTGCTAATAAATTGCCTGTAACGATGAACGAAGACGGAATATACAAATTTACTACAGACGACAGAAATCATTTAGTGTCGTTAGATGTAATGAGAAATATTCCCAAAGCGTTAACAAGGCCGATGATGGTATTTAATGGTTCAGTTCCGGGAAGTTTGGCCGTAATTATTGAAGACGAAGACAAGAACGGCGAGAAAGTCTTAATAGCATTACATCTTGAAAAAAGGCAGAAACGTTTGCTTGTCAACAGAATTGCCAGTGTATACGGCAAAAACGACACAAGAAGATATGCTATTCAGCAGATTGAAAAAGGAAATCTTCTTGATATAGACAAAAAAAGAAGTATTGAGTGGCTTACGAACAAAGGGCTCCAATTGCCCGAGTTGGTTCAAGCCAACATCAATGCTTCTAAAGACACTATAGCACAGATAGAGCAACAAAGCAATAACAGCTATTCTCTTAATGTGGATTCTACAGGCAGCAGCCTTAGCCCCGAACAGGCAGAGTTTTTCAAAGACTCAAAGGCCCGTGACGATGAAGGCAGATTGCTTGTTATGTATCATGGTACCGATGCTTACAAGGAATTTACAGTCTTTAAGCCCGGCAAAAATGGCTATTTAGGCAAGGGAATGTATTTCACTGAGAAAAAGTACATTGCAGAGAAATACGCAGAGCAGAACGGCTACGATGGCAGAGTATATCAGGTATACTTAAACGTTAAAAACCCGCTTGTTGTTACGTCTGATAACCCGGCATTAGAAATACTGGGTGAAAAAGTTGCAGCAAGAAGAGCAATGGAGAATTCATATAGCACAAGATGGCTTAAACCTGGCGACATTAGCAAGCTTAAGGCTAAAGGCTATGACGGTATTATATGGAAATATGGCAAGTCCCCTATTGAGATATCAGTATGGGAGCCTAACCAGGTGAAGAACACCGATAACCTTAAGCCGACTGAAAATGAAGATATAAGATATTCCCTTGACGTTGAAGACTGGGAGAAAGACTTTTTCGCAGAAATGACCGGTAATACTAACGTGTCAAATATCTTAACTGAAGGCCTTAAGAGCTTGGATAATATCAAGCTCAATAAGAAAATAACAGATAAGATAGCAAGAGAAGTCCGGGAAGAGTATAAGTCAAGAATTAAGGTAGCCGACTTGTCAGACTCACTGGAAAAGGTATTTAGCTACATGCTTGATACAGGCGCTCCCAGTTATGGGGATCTTGTAAACATTATGAAAGAAGTAGCAATGCCGGTAGTAAAACAGGCCACAGAGATAATGCCTGAGGAAAAGCGTATATGGGATGACTTCAAAGAAAAAATGAAGGGATACCGTATTAAACTTAATCCACAGCAGAAAGCAGAAGTGGCTAACACATTCGGTACCTACTATGCATTTAAGAATGATATGTTTGGCAACGTGATATTCTCAGAGTCAGGCACAGACTTAGACAGCATATGGACTGAGATATGTGATGCATCAGGCGGCTATTTGGATTACGCAGAGAATCCGGCTAACCAGCCGATGGCCCTTTATGAGTTTGTGGAAGCGTTAAAGCCCACACCGGCAAATATATACGGAGCAAATCAGGAAGAGGCAGCATACGATGTAGCGCTTACAATATTTAGAAAATTCCTTGTAGAACAGGAATACGAAAACAATCCTAAATTACGTAAGGAAGCATTGAAGCTTACGGAAGCGCAGCAGACCTATAAGAAGCGTATTAAGGAAAACTACGATAAGAAGTTTAAAGAAGCAACAGAAAGCCTTAGACGTGAAAAAGAAATCAATATGAAGCGCCTTGCAACGGAAATTAAGTACCTTAACGAGGAAGAAAAGGCAGCTATTGAGGGGTCTATTGAACAGGCTTTAATCCTGAGACAGAAGAGACAGTATGAATGGCGCTTGCAGAAGTTAAGAGAAACAAAGAACGATGAAATAAACCGTAAACTTTCAGAGCTTAAGGCAAGGCAGAGAGCATCTATTTCAAGACGTGTCGAGGGTAGACAGTTAACACTTGCCAAAGCGAAGATCCGAAAGAACGTTGAGAAGCTTAACTCAATGCTGGCACACGGTACCGAGAATCGCCACATACCTAAAAACATGGTACTTAGTACCATAGCTATGTTAGAGTCAATCGACATTAACACCGGCAATTCAAAGGGTATGGCTGAATACCTTCAGAAGATGGAAGATATTTACCGAGGCTTTAAAGACAGTGACGTGTATACAGACGGTGAAAAGGCAGCATCTTTTGACTATGACGAAAGAACCGCCGCAAACATCGAAGCATTAAGAAAACTGTTTGATGGCCGTAACTACACCCAGTTAAGCTTAAGCGAGTTGCAACAGGTAATAGACATTACCAATGCGGTTATCACCCAGGCCGAGAACGCTAACAAGCTGTTAGGCAAGGAAAAGAGAGAATATGCAACAGACGTTGCAAGAGCCGCAGCACTGGAAGTAAGAAACGCAAAAGTCAAAGACAGCAGGTTTATGACTAACCTTGACCACTATATGACACAGCATTTAAACGCTTACAGAGAGTTTAGAAAGCTTAGCGGTTATGAAGATGGCAAGTTAATGGATCTGTATTACGACCTTGATAAAGGCCAGCAGAAGCAGTTACAGGTTATGAAAGACATAAACGCTATATTTGATGATGTTTTGAAAGACCGCAAGGAAGTTAAGCGCCTTACCTCCACAGATAAGAAAGACTTGGTAGACTCAGGATTAAAGGACGAAAACGGAAAACCCGTAATGATTACCAGGGCCGAGAGATTGTCGTTAATCATGCACTCTTACAACAAGTCAAATATGCAGCACTTGTTATACGGCGGTATCAGTGTCCCGGATTTAAGTTATAAGGACCCTAAACAGCAGAAGGCGCACGCAAAGACTTATTATTATGAGTCTCAGATGGAGTTAAGAGACGCTATACTTGATAAGAACGCAAACAAGCTTGACTTAATCGAGCAGAGAGCAACGATGAAGGTTAAAGAGCTTGAAAAGCAGTTAAGCGACTGGGAAAAACAATTCCTGGAAGCAACCAAAGAAATGTTTTGGAAGACTACAGGCCGCCTTATCAATGAAACGTCCTTAGAGTTAAAGGGTTACACGCTTGCGAGAGTAGCTAACTACTTCCCTATTAAAACAGATACCGACTACACAAAGTCTGACGTGTCCGGATTAATCTTTGATGGAACCATTGAAGGCATGGGATTCTTAAAAGAAAGACGTTTTGGCAGAAATGCAATGATGCTGGAGGATATCACAGACACTATCTTAAGGCAGACACAGAGCGTCGCTAAGTATGTAGGCCTGGCAATACCGGTTAGAAACTTTAACATGGTATGGAATACGGTTACACGGTCCCCGATGGGAAATGCAGACACACTTAAGAAAGCTATATCGCTTACGTGGGGTGCAAAGAACACGGACTACATAGTTAACCTTATGAAAGACTTAAACGGCAGACGTGATGGCGGAGAGCTTTCCTTCCTTGATGAATTAAGAGGCAAATTTGCCGGGGCAGTATTAACGCTTAATCCTTCAGTAGCAATTAAACAGGCAGCATCTTTCTTTACTGCCGGCGCTAAGGTAGGAAATTTGACACTGGCTAAGACTCTTAAGGATTTAGGCAAGGGATTTATCCTTAAAAAGGGTATCCCGGAATTGGAAGCAATTAACCCGTTGTTGTGGTACCGTAACCAGGGCAATGCTACACAAGAGCTTGCAGACATGAAAGCAGTCGGATTCGGCAAGAACTTGCCTATATGGGCGCAGAAAGCGCTTAACTGGGTACAGTTTATGGATACCGGCACAGTCCGTACACTTGAATATGCTGCTAAGAACTACGTAGACGCTAACTTCAAAGACCTTAAGGGCGCTGAGTATTGGCAGAAAGTAAGTGATGTATTCACTTCAATAGTCGAAGAGACACAGCCTAACTACACCGTATTACAACAGGCCGATATTATCAGAAATCCTAACCGCCTGTTAAAAGCGGTAGTAATGTTTAAGACACAGCCCTTACAGAACTTTGGTACCGTATATGATGCAGTTGGCGAGTATGCAGCCAAAGTAAGAAAAGGCAACAAGGCAGAAATTAAAGAAGCTGGCAAGCACCTTGCATGGGCCTTATCAAGTCAGATAGCATCGGCAGTAACCTTTAGTGCTATGACAATACTTGCAGACATGATTCTGCATAAGCAGTACAAGTATAAGGATGACGATGACAAATTTAGTTGGCTTAATGTATTAGCAAAGTTTGGTGCCGGTGTAAGAGATTGTTTCTTAGGCGCAATGTTATTTGCTCAGGAATTGTACGAGGCTTTTGACTATCTGTTTAACCCGGATACAAAACAATACTACGGTATGGATGTATCGTTCTTAGGGCAGATAGAGGACATTTTTAAGTCGGTAAAGAACCTTAATAAGAACATAGGCGAAAGAGCCGACGCAATAACCGAGGCAGACCGTGACAAGTACAACAACGGCATACTTAAGGAAACAGGCAATTTGGTTAACTACATAGGCCAGTTTAGCGGTATTCCTTTAGGAAATATCAAAAACATGGCACAGTCGTTAATCTTATATGCTATTGACGCAAGCAACGGCACAATAGGCGAAGCCGAGCTAAGCAAGGACGTTCCTAACCAGTACGAAAGAATGTATGACGCATTGCAGAACAAGGACAGTGAACGCTATAACACACTGTTTGATGAAATGGTAACAAAGAAAATGCGTGATGCTGCCGAAGATGGCAAGGAAAAGGACCAAGAAGACATAGAAAAGTCTGTTGAGACTTCCGCAAAGAAGTATATAAAAGACGGATACAATTCCGGGGAATTAACCTACGATGAAGCCTATACAATTCTTACAAAAGAATTTGGCATGGAAGAGGACGACGCTTACTTCAAGCTGGATGAATGGCTTTACAAGTCTGAAGGACACGAAGATTACACAAGATATATAAGACTTTCGGACGCAGTAAACGGCCAGGGCGATATCCAGGCGGAAATTGACAAGCTTAAGGCTCAGGGTATCGAAGAGGATACCATAAAGAGCCAGTTAACCGGTATTCTTAAGGAGGGCTATTACAAAGGCAGTCTTTCAAATGGCAAGATAACTCAGGTGTTAAAAGAGTATGAAGACCTTGACGAAAACGATATTTATTACAAGTTTAAGGAATGGGACTTCAAGAAGACTCACCCGGATGAATCTTTCTCAAGATACGATGCTATGAACAATGCTATTAAAGAAGTTATTAACGGATCTGATAACAGAAAACCGATGATAGCAGAAATCAAAGACCTGATGAAACACGGAGTCGAGGCTAAGAGCTTGCAGAGCCAGTTAACAAAAGAATATAAACCTTTATATCTTGAGTTAAAGGCCAAAGGCAAAGCGTCAACGCTTAAAAATATTCTTATAAGCGCATACATGGCAACAGGATTAAGCCAGGAAGATGCAGCAAAGAGAATTGATAAGTGGAAAGAAAACGACAAATAAATGATAGGGAAAGGGAGAAATCTCTTTCCCTTTTCATTTACGATGAAAGAAAGAAAGGAGCAGAGCATGATTAACCCTATAACATATGCACTTATAAAATGGAAAAATAGAGAAACGGCTTTAACTACACCGTGTAATGCTACCAACCTTAACCATATGGATGATGGAATAGCGGCAGCAACAGAAAAAGTCAATGAGATTGCATCGGCGGTAAACGCTATGACACAGGATGTGACCGCTGGCATAACCGTGGTTGATAGTGAAGAGGACTTACCGGAAGTTGGAGTAGCCGGCAGATTGTATTTAGTAAAAGAAAGCGAGGAAGAGACATGACAAAAGACGGAAACTTAATTAAAGGATTATCGACAGACACAAAGCCTACAGAGATAGACCCTACATTAAATTCAATGCCTGTTAGGGAAGGTGATATCTTCCTTGAAACAGACACAGGCGATACCTATTTCTTTATAGGCGGTGAGTGGGTAACAAAAAATTAGGGGGAAATGCTTATGAATGAAATAGAAGCTGCGATTGTCTATGCAGACATAGTAGGATCAGGCGGTGGCGGTGGTGGTGGAGAATCACCTAAATTAACACTCGGTTACACATTTGGCAACAACAAGGCAAGTAACGCATACGGCACAGTTACGCTTACTTCCTCTGATTCCGCACATGATGGTAACTATGACCTTTATTGGGCGAACGATGACGGTATACTCCCCAACTACACTAAGTTGAATATGCTTACCACTTTGGCGGTAGACCATTCAAGCACACCGACAGTATTTGATAAGTTCAATCAGTACAATGCTATTCCCAAGTACGCAACCAAACTTGTAGCGGTTCTTGCATCGGATAATACCAAGGCAATCAAGGCTACCTACAATATTCCGTCATCAAAACTTTGGCAGAGCGGTGATTGGGGTAATAAGAAAGGTACCGAGGGTTGGCTTAGTGATGTTCACTATCAGTACGATACGGGTTCAGACGATTGGGCGAGATGCTTCACTTACTGTGACGAAAGAGAAGATTGTAATGTTATCAAGATTGATGGTGACTATACATCCAAGGGAACACAAAGCCATCTTGAAGCGTGGTTAAGCGCAAGGAATACATACGCTTCCAATACTCCTGTATATGGATGCAACGGAAACCATGAATCTATTCAAGAGTCATCCGTGGGTGTGGTTAGTCCTTCAGACCTTCGTAAGTACATTGATTCTGATTGGGTAGACGAAACAGTTAACTACTACACCAAGACAGTTAACGGCATACTCAATGTATTTGTGCCGATATTCGAAGGTGTTCTTGACAACCGAGGAAATACGATGTTCTCAAGTGAAGTTCTTGCATGGCTTGAGAATGTGCTTGAAGAACACAGAAACGAGCGTGTAATTTTGTGGGCGCATTGCTTACCGAATACAGCGCATCACCCTTATGGTTTTGGTGATATGAACGGTATATATCACAGTTATAAGTCATGGGGATATTCAGATGCAGACACGCTTCAAGACAGATTTGATTTCCTTGACCTTATCGACCACTACAAGAATGTAGTATGGGTAAGTGGACACACTCACATCAGATATTACTATCAAGAGCAATACACAGACTTGAACGTAGTGAGACAAACGGGTGGTGGTGCATATCTTGTACACTTATCATCATTGACAGTTCCGAGAGATATTATCGATGGTGATGCAGAGTATGTATACGCAGAATCGGAAGGTACTATCTGTGATGTGTATGAGAATTGCTTGAGACTTCGTTCAAGAGACTTTGCAGGTGAAAAGTTCTATGGACTTTGTGAGTACATTATACCGAATGACATCGAGACAATACCTGCCAAGACTAAAGTGCTTGACTCGATTACGGCCACTAAGACGGACGTTTCGTACAACGTGGGCGATACCCTTGATTTGTCAGATATCGTCACTACGGCACATTTCACAGACTCATCGAGTGAGACGGTGCAAGGCACATATGACACTTCACAAGTCAATATGCTTATAGCCGGCACATATCCCATTGGAGTATCGTACACATTTAATGGTGTGACCGAGACCGCATCGATAAGTATTACCGTTGCAGATACGCAGACAAAGGCTTTAGCAAGTTTAAGTGCTTCTAAATCGGTGGTTCAGTACACAGTAGGGGATAACTTAGATACAAGCGATATCACGGCTACGGCAACCTATACGGACTCAACGAGTGCCGATGTGTCCTCAAGTGTGCAGATAGACACTTCACAAGTTGATATGTCAACGGCTGGCACATATCCTATTGGAGTATCATACTCAGAGGACGGTGTGACGAAGAGTGCGACTATTAATATTACAGTATCATCAAGCGGTGTAAATCCGACCATTATCCTTGATGCTACATTCAATGGTACGATTTCCGCAAAAAGTGGTGCGGTAACTCCTGTTGTTAATGATAACAAGGGTACTGTTAATGGTGACTATGTGTACTACACGGCACATGATGCATCGGAAGGACAGGGCAAGGCTCTGTATTACAGATTTGTGGGAACACCTACGGGTATCGACGGAGCGAATAAAGTCGGAGTTAGTGCTAAGACGGCATCTGCTTACAATTCTTCAAGTGGTGAAACTGTAATGGATTACACAGAAGATGCGACATCATGGACAAAACTTCAAGTAGTCGGCACTTCAACCGATGCACAATTAAGTTCTTCACACTCAACGTTTAGCGCACGTTTCAGAGCATCGTCAAGTAGTACCGCTACATTCCCCGTAACAGTAAATGCTCGTTTACAGATAGGTTACGTAGATTAAATCGCATCCATACTCGGTAGATTTAAGGGGTTTACCGAGTATGGGGATAAATATTACAGGATCAGGCAAGGTTTGGGCCTTGCCTGAAATAAAAAGGAGAGATTATGCCGGCAGCAAGATTTAGTACAGGCTTAAGCAAAATAAGAAAAGGCTTGTTTAGCACAGGCCTAACCAAAATAAAAGCCGGATATATGTATGAGTCCGGCGAGTGGAATAAAGTGTGGAGCTTTGGTAGTGAGGTTTCCTACTATGACGATGATACGCTTATTGGTAAGGAAGATGTAGACGAAGGACACGATGTATTGCATCCGTCACTTACGATGCCAACCAAAGAAAATTATACATTCTGCGGATGGACGATTGAAAACGGCACTTATGATAAGCTCACAGAGCTTGTAGCTACAGAGCAGCCAATGACCTTGTATGCTATGTATTTACCTAATAGCATTAACGCATTAGGCAATGCAAGATACATAAGCGGTAGTACATACACATCAGAGTCGCATACACCTTATATGGAAGGTGGGCAGCCATTAGACTCTTCCGTATCATTTGTTTTAGACATGAAAGAATATCAAAACAATAGCGTTACCGTAGTTTGCCAGGCTTATTATTCAGGGTGGATTAGTAATGACCAACCTTCAGGCAACGGCAAGTTTGATGGCAGCACAGTTCCCAAAAATGGCTCAAGTTCGTTTAGCAATATTGCGAACGGAACACATACGGTTAAAACGGAAGGCCACACGGCTAACGAGTCGGAAGCACGTAACACTCAGGAGCTTAGATGCTACGTATCATCACTTGTTTTAAGCAATCCTTTAGAGTGGACTTAAAAAATTAATAAAAAATATTCAGACAAAGGGAGATAATTGATATCTCCCTTTAATACAATTAAGGAAAGAAAGGAGAGACATTATGATAAATTTAAAGGTTAGAATTAAAAATAAGACATTTTGGCTTTCAATTATCCCGGCTACATTACTTCTTATTCAGGTAGTGGCAGCAGCGTTCGGCTATACGCTTGACCTTGGGGACCTTGGCAACAAACTTGTAGCAATCGTTAATGCCGTATTTGGTATTTTATCAATCCTTGGTGTGGTTGTAGACCATACTACAGAAGGATTTAGCGATTCAACACTTGCAATGACTTATACGGAGCCTAAGAGGAAAGCATAATGGAACATAATGTAGAATCAGCAAAGTTTATAATTAACTTCTTCAAGCAGAAAGGCTTTACAGATATTGTTATTGCCGGCTTAGTGGGAAACTTCCACGCAGAAAGCTTTTTGCGTTCAGACAACGCACAGAATAGCTACATGAATAAGTTCGGTGAAACAGACGAAAGCTACACTAAGAAGGTTGATGAAGGCACATGGAAGCGCCCCGACACTGGCGCTGGGTTTACAGCAGATTCAATCGGCTACGGCCTGGCACAGTGGACCTCCTCGGGGCGCAAAGCCGGTCTTTATGACTTTATAAAGTCTCTTGGAGTATCCATATCGAATATGGCTGCGCAATGCGAATGGGCATACCGGGAAATCACACGGAGTAAGTCCTTGGTCGAAAAGCTTAGACAGGCATCAAGTCCCGAAGCGGCAGCCATTATCTTTATGACAGACTATGAGAGACCGGCAAGCAAAGACGATCCAGCAAAACAGCAGATAAGAGCAAATTACGCAAGATTCTTTTATGACGAATATCTTGTTAAAAAGGCTTCTACAAACAAACAGTTTGTTGTTTGCTTGGACCCCGGACACGCAACAGAAAAGCAGAATCATAGCCCGGTAGTAGCAGCTTATTATGAGTCGGCATTTACATTCAAGTTTGTTATGTACAAGAAAGCAGAGTTTGAAAGACTCGGCTGTAAAGTGGTTCTGACAAGGACCAATATTAATGAGAATCCTTCTCTTGAAGCAAGAGGCCTTAAAGCTCAGGGGTGTGACGTGGCCATATCCGAACACTCAAATGCGTGTGCCGATGAATCGGTAGACCACCCTTCAATCATTATTCCCAGGGATGATGGCGGTGTTGATATGGCAAATTGCATTAAGCTTGCTAACCTTATCGGTGAAAACTGCCACATCATGATGCAGACGAAGGAAATTGCTAAAGTATATTCCAAAGACGCACAGTATGACCGTAACGGTGACAAGATTTTGGGTAACGATGAATACTACGGTGTAATGGATGGCTTTCAGCAGACCGATTGCCCGATTTATTTTATCTCAGAGCATGGCTTCCATACTAACAAGGCAAATGCAACTTGGCTTTTAAATGAAGAAAATGTAAAGGCACTTGCAATAGCCGAAGCACAGATTATTTACAATTTCTTGTGTGAAAAGTACGGGGAACCGGCAGAAGTTCCGGCAACAGCGCTTGGCATGAAGGAATATATTGTCAAGGCTGGAGACAGACTTTTAAGAATTGCAAAAGACTACAATACGACAGTCGATGCAATTTGCGCTGTTAATCCTGATATTAAAGATCCTAATATGATTACCGTAGGACAAAAAATCTATATACCGGTATCGGAAAAAGAAGCAAGGATAGCAGAGATTAAAGCTCAGATTGCCGCCCTTGAAAAAGAATTGGCAGAATTGGAGGGTAGCTTATGAGTGCATTAGTAATTATACCCATAGTTTTGTCAGCAGTAGCGATAATAGTAACTATTGTAATAGCACTTATCAACGTCAAAAATGCGAAAAGCAAGGAAGACAAGGACGATGCGAAGGAGCTTCAAGAGGCCGTGACTGCAATTAAAACCGTCAAAGAAACGTGTGATTACATAAGGGATGAAGTCAAAGGGATGAATCAGAACATCTTGCGACTTGCAGAGGGCATGGCCAGGGGTCAGGCGGACCACAAAAACCTTGAAAAAAGAGTAGATAAGCTGGAAGCCGATTTAAGAGAAGCAATAAAAGCACATGGCTCCCTTTAGAGGTAAAAGATGGACGTAAAAGACAAAAAGAAATTTGACTCAATGGTTGGATTTCTTTATGAATCAGACATGGCACGATATGAAAGAATCATTAAACGGCAGTGGATCTTATGTATTGTGCTTGCAGTAGGTTTTATAACAAGTATTTTGCATGGACATAAATCTAAATGAGATAGCAAACTTGATAGATTTATGGGTCAATTCAGAACGCAACAGAAGGATTTTGAAAAGAAGACTAATAGACGGAATCCGATATGAGCCGTTGGCGGAAGAGTTTGATTTGTCTGTAAGACAGGTAAAAAACATAGTCTATAAAGAATCTGAAAAGATATTTAAGAAGGTCGCTCCTTAGCGGCCTTTTTATTTTGCACTAAAATTGCACTTTAATTGCCCGTTTATTTCATCGAAAACCACATGTGTAAATGCTTTAATTAAATTAAAGGAGGAAGCTTATGTGGATAGAATATAACCCGAACCCTAAAAGAAAAAACGTTGGTGATTGCACAGTAAGAGCTGTAGCAAAAGCTTTAAATATAGGCTGGCTTGCAGCATTTATGCAGATAGTAACCGATGCAATCAAAATGTGTGACATGCCTTCCTCTAATGCGGTGTGGGGCGCTACACTCAAAAGACACGGTTTTGCAAGGGCAGTTATACCTAACATGTGCGAGGACTGCTATACAGCAGAAGACTTTTGTAATGAATACTTTAAGGGTACCTATGTGTTGTGCTTTGGTAATCATGTAGCCACATGCATAAATGGTTGCCTTTATGATAGCTGGAATTCTTTAGGCGAGTCACCGCAATACTACTGGTATAAGGAGGCGGAACATGAATAACATCATATGGGTACAAGGCGAGATGGGAGCGAAAGCCTTTGCGATAGCGCCCAATACCACAATAGCGCTGTGGGACTCAGAAGCACAGATTATATATCTGAAACAGTCTGACATGATGGGAAGACCTACCATGCAGATATTGGATTATACAATAAGAGAACAAAAAGACGAACTAACAGCCCTGAAAGAAGAAATAAGGGCTTTAAAAGAAGAATTGCGAGGTGTAAAGAATGAATCCATTATTTCAAATGATGAACAAGAACAACCCGTTAGCAATGCTAAATCAAATAAAAGCAAATCCGGTAGCGTTCCTGACGCAGAAGGGACTTAACGTGCCTCAGGGAATGAACAATCCTAATGAAATTATTCAGCACCTTATGAGGACAGGACAGCTTACCCAGGAGAGATATAATGCTGCGGTTAATAAAGCGCAGATGTTTAAATAGATGTTAAAGGCCTTAACATACGGGCTATTCGCTTAAGAGAGTAGTCCCTAACCTACAAAAGTTATAGGAGGAATTTTTATGTACGAAGAAAGTAACACAGTAATGCCTGTTACCCCTATGGGTAATGGCGGATTTGGTGGTGGCTTTGGTGGAGACTGGGGCTGGATCATACTTCTGCTTTTGTTTGCCGGTGGCTTTGGTAATGGCTTTGGCGGATATGGCGGAAGCGAGATTTATCCTTGGATGAATCAGGCCGATATCACTACTAATGGCTTCCAAAACGCAGCTCTTAACACGGCTGTAAGCGGAGTGCAGAACAGCGTAACAAGTGGTTTTGGTGACATTCAGACAGCGCTTTGCGGTGGCTTTGCCGGTGTAAACGCAGCAATTACAAATGCTCAGATGGCAAATCTTGAAAGAAGCTTTGCAGCGCAGACCGCAAACACACAGGGTATGAGCGCTTTACAGTCACAGTTAGCACAGTGCTGTTGTGACAATCGTTTGGCTACTTGTCAGACACAGAACATTGTACAGAGTGAAGGCGCAGCAACAAGACTTGCTATTCAGAATCAGACACAGGAAATTCTTGATAAGATGTGTCAGCAGGAAATTGATGCCCTTAAGACTCGCAATGCAGAGTTACAGAATCAGATCCTTGTACAGAACCTTGCGGCATCACAGACCGCACAGACTTTACAGCTTGTTGCAGATAATACCGCACAGACTCAGTATATTGTTAACAGAGTTGCGCCTTATCCTATTCCGGCTTATACCGTTGCTAACCCCGTAACACCGGCAACGGCTTAAGGAGGTGTGAGTATGCTTGAAAAAGAATTAGAGAAGATATGCGAGACACTAACACACGAACTTACAAAAGCCAATAGTAAGCTGGAGCGTAGTAATGGGGACATAAGCCCCGGTATGCTTGAGTATATTGATAAGTTAACTCACTCTATTAAATCGGTTAAGTCCGTTATGGGAAGCGGAAGCAGTTATAGAGGCGGTAGCTACAGAGGCGGCAGTTATGACGGAAGCTACGATGGAAGTTACGATGGAAGCTATGAAAATAGCCGTAACTATTCCGGGAGAAGATATTCAAGAAACACAGAAACGGTTTCTAAGTTAAGAAGTCTTATGGATCAGGCTCCGGAAATGAGAGAAGATATAGAAAGACTTATCTCTAAAGCTGAATCAATGTAAGGAAGGGAGGCTACTTAGGTAGCCTCTTTTTCGTTACAAATTTGTTACAAAAAATAATATAAATAATGTTTATAAATTATAAATGTGATTTATATTTTAAGACAGAAAAAAACCGCTACAACAGCCATTCTCACGCTGTTTAGCGGTTTCTGCAATGAAAAATACCCAAAGCTGATGACGGGAATCGGACCCGTGACCTCCGCCTTACCAAGGCGACGCTCTACCGACTGAGCCACATCAGCATCATACCGAATCGAGGGGATTTCTTCGGCACGAATGATATAATAGCATAGGGACAGATGGTTGTC
>JAEEGL013585391.1_pt1 | contig 41956 bp, 37 predicted proteins | sample 9134231 | NCBI WGS metagenome assembly JAEEGL01 (sample SAMN16246548, study PRJNA631951) | gut metagenome | biome: gut microbiome; feature: rumen; material: fiber-attached | host: Bos | place: Iran: Karaj | collected 2018-10
AGCCTGTCTCGTCGACTTCCACAGCATCACGGTAAGCTTCGGTCTCGGGAAGCATGCCTACCGCAATAAAAATGCCGTTTGTGTCTATTTCATAGTCTTTCTTTTCTTTGAGATCGGTGAGAAGAAGCTTTTCAACGTGCCCGTCACCTTTGATCTCTTTAACCACCGAGTTGTAAAGGAATTCTACGTTTTCAAACTGCTTAAGGCTTGTAACGAGAGTTTTTGCCGCGCGGAATTCTTCGCGTCTGTGGATCACATAGACCTTTGCACAGAGCCTTGCAAGGAAGAGGGCGTCGCCTATGGCAACGTCTCCGCCTCCCACGACAGCAGCGGTCTTCTTGCGGAAGAAAGCTCCGTCGCATGTGGCACAATATGAAACGCCGCTTCCGGTAAGTTCTTTTTCTCCGGGAACATTAAGGTATCTGTGATGGGCACCGCCTGCGATGATGGCCGTCTTTGCTTCCATCGTTTTTCCATCGGAAAGGGTGACGATGACATGATCCGTTGTTTCAACTTTGACAACGCGGCCTTCCGTAAAAGTTACTCCCAAGGCTTCGGCGTGTTCACGGAACTTTTCTCCCAGTTCAAAGCCTCCGGTGTGATAGAGACCGGGGTAATTGTCTATTTCCGATGTGATGATGATCTGTCCGCCGGGAACGGCTTCCTTTTCGATGACGGCGAGATCGAGTTCTGCGCGCTTTCCGTAGATAGCGGCGGCAAGTCCTGCGGGACCTGCTCCGATGATAATAAGGTCAAGCATTTTTTGTACCTCCTTTTAAGTTGGTCAGTTCAAGTCAACGGGGTAAGAGTTTAAGTGTTTCATATACAAAGATGAATACGATGCCGATGGCTATCGCTATCATCAGTCCTGTCGTCATAAGGCGAAGAGTGGGATCGTATTTCTGATCTTCCGATTCGTGCTCTTTTTCGTAAGGCGTTTTCTGCTCGGCTTCAACGATCACTTCATCAGCGAAGAGATATGTGGTGCTGAACCTGTTCCATGTTCCCGAACGTTTTGAGATGACGCGGAGAAGAAGGAATGCCAGAGTCGTGAAGATCACAGCGGAAGGAAGGAACGTGAGTATCACCGCTCCAACAGAGAGTCCCTCATATTTGGAGTTTTCTATGATCATACGCATCCACTCGTCTGCGGTGAGAGAGGGATCGCCTATGAGGGCTTCAAACCTTGCGGCAAGATCGGTCATTCCCATATCGTTATACAGATCATAAAACTGCTTTATTGCGTCATACAACTTTGGCAGCAAATACATAAGCAGCGTCGACAAACCGTTTGTCATGAAGTGGACTATGACGGAAGCAAGCAATGAATCTGTGGCTTCATTCAAAAGCACAAGAGCAATGCCAAGCACAAAAGCGTAAGAAAACTGGTTTAAGTTTCTGTGCATCAGAGCAAACAGGAAAGCGGAAAGGAGAACCGCACGCCATGCCCCCGAAGGCTTATATGATCCGGCAAGAAAACCGCGGAAAATGCTCTCCTCAAAAAGCGCAGGTATGAAGGCCATAAAAAGAAGTGCAAGGAGTAAAGGTACTCTGTTAACAATATCAAACACAAACTCCGTCGTTTCGTTTGTGGTGAAAGTGAGAGAAAGGGCGCTGAAAAATGTTAAGAGCGGCCTTATAAGGAATCCGAACAATATAACGAGAAGGACGTTTGTGAACCTGATCTTTTTAAAGTGCAATGTTTTAAGGATATCCTTCCCGCCAAGGAACAGAAGTACTATAAAGGGCAGAGCGAACATTCCTTCTGAGATGAGAATGTTTAAAACCGCGTTCTTTGCGATCTCGCCGAGAGGTAAAAAAGCCATGGAGACGGCGATGGTCATTGAGGCGAGAAACGCCGCGTTTACAAGTTTGATCCTTTTCTGTGGTGACATTTTGAAACTCCGAAAACTTAATCCAGGCGGACAGGCTCCGCCGCGTATATCGTCTATGATATACGATTTTGCTACTCTTTTCAACCGATTTATAGTATAATAACCTTTATTCACAGTTATTTCATTTTTGATTTAGAAGGATCATGATATGGACGCTTATACGGGATTTGCCGGGTTTTATGACAGTTTTATGGATAATGTGCCCTATGACAAGTGGGTCAAAGATACCGTGGACACTCTGAATAGATATGGGGTGAAGGACGGGCTTATATGCGACATTGGATGCGGTACCGGAAGGGTCACAAGGATGCTTAAAGAAAAAGGCTTTGATATGATCGGCATCGACAATTCTTCCGATATGCTGGAGATTGCCATGTATGAACATATGGAGGAGTCGGAAGGAATCCTTTATCTTCTTCAGGATATGCGTGAATTTGAACTTTACGGCACGGTGAACGCTTTTGTTTCCCTCTGCGATTCCATGAACTACCTGCTCTCTGAGGAAGACATCGTAAAGACGTTAAAACTCGTAAATAACTACCTTGAAGCGGGTGGGCTTTTTGTTTTCGACATGAAGACGTGCTATGAATATGAAAAAAAGATGGGAAACCGCACCATCGTCGATAACCGCGAGGATGCGACTCTCATATGGGAAAACAGGTTTGATCCGAAAACAAACATAAACTCCTATGACATCACCATCTACGGACTTGTTGACGAGGAAGAGGGGCTTTTTGAACGCTTTGATGAAACTCACTTGCAAAGATGCTATTCTGCTGATACAATGAGACAGCTCATCGAGAAGGCGGGAATGGAGTTCGTTACATGCTACGATTCCGAGACTCTTAAAGAAGTAACTGCCGAGACCGAGAGAACAGTATTTGTTGCAAGAGAAAAGAAACAGGACGGAAAATTATATGTATAACGATTATATAATAAGGGGAACGGCTGCGGACGGACAGGTAAGGTTCTTTGCGGCAACGACCAGAAACCTTGTGGAACATGCAAGACAGATCCATAACTTAAGCCCAGTGGCCGCTGCGGCTCTCGGACGCACACTTACCGCAGGAGCCATGATGGGCGCCATGCTCAAAGGCGATGACGATCTTCTCACCATAAACATACGCGGAGACGGCCCCATTAACGGCATTACCGTTACGGCAGATTCCATGGCAAGGGTTAAGGGCTTTGTGGGTGAGCCCGATGTCATGCTTCCCGCATCATACGAGGACCGAAACTCCTGCGGAGTTTCAAATGAGGTCGCTCAAAGCCGCGACGGGCTCCCTGCCGCAAAGCGACAGGGCTGTGAAGGAAAGCTTGATGTGGGCGGAGCGGTCGGCCATGACGGTCTTGTGCAGGTGATAAGGGATACGGGACTTAAAGATCCCTACATCGGAGAAACAAGGCTTATCTCCGGCGAGATCGCGGAAGACCTCACCGCATACTTCGCCATTTCCGAGCAGGTTCCGTCGGCGGTGGCTCTGGGTGTCCTCATGAACAAGGACAATACGGTGCGTCAGGCGGGAGGCTTCATCATCCAGCTTCTTCCCGGGGCTTCCGATGAAGTAATATCAACCCTGGAGCAGAAACTTACCGAAGTAACACATATCACGGAACTTCTTGATGAGGGCATGACTCCCGAGGAGTTTGCGGAGTACATCATGGCTTCCATGAACCCCGAGATAATGGATACACTGTCTACCGAGTATTACTGCAACTGCTCGAGAGAAAGAGTATCAAAAGCAGTTATGTCGGTGGGAGCGGAGGACCTTAAGAGTATGATAGATGACGGCAAGGAGATTGAAGTCAACTGTCATTTCTGCGGAAAGAAATACGTTTTCTCCGTCGATGACCTTAAAGAAATGTTAAAGAACAAATAGTTAAAAACGCCGGAGCAGGCTTAAAACCTTGCTTCCGGCGCTTTTTTAATTTTTTTTCAAAAAAGTGTTGACATACTCCGACTGTCGTGGTATATATACTACGACAGACATGGTACGGCAAACATAGTACGGCAGATGTACTACGAAAGGCGTACTACGAGAGACATAAGAAATATGTTTACGGAGGATAACCATTTATGGCAGGAAACATCAGCAGCGATGTGATCCGCGGCTATACCGACACCATGATCCTCTGCCTGCTCACGGATGAACCGTCCTACGGATATGAGATATCCAAACGGATCAGGCTCATGACCGAAGAAAAGTATCTGATCAAAGAAACAACGTTATATTCGGCATTTACAAGGCTTGAAAAAAACGGATACATTTCTTCCTACAGCGGCGAGGCTGAGAACGGAAAGAAGCGGACGTATTACAGGATCACCCCGGTGGGGCTTGATTACTACAAAGAAAAATGTGAGGAATGGGTACTGACAAAGGATGTTATCGAACGGTTCATAAAGACCGGATTTGTCACTACTGCATAAAGAGAGGGAAAAGTTATGAACGCAATGGATACAATTAAAAACTATCTGGAATCGATGTTCGCCAATCTTCCGGTGACTCCTGCGGTCCTTAAAGCAAAGCAGGAATTGTACACCATGATGGAAGATAAGTACACGGAGCTCATTAACGAAGGCAAGGCAGAAAATGAGGCTGTGGGCATCGTTATCTCCGAATTCGGAAACCTTGAAGAACTTGCGGATTCGCTTGGGATCAAGGCCGATATGAACAGAAATAACAACACAAACAGAAGGACCGTCACTCTTGATGAGGCAAAGCAGTTCATCAATGATACAGCAAAGACCCGTTTCATGATCGGTCTCGGCGTGATGTTCTGCATCTGCTGCGTAGTACCGCCCATCATGAGCGATGCCTTCGGGATGAGATATTCAGGTGCCTTCGGAGTTATGGGATTTTTCACACTTATCGCCATCGCTGTGGGACTCTTCATTTACTCGGGCCTTTACATGAATAAGTGGGATTTCCTTTCAAAGTTCGCATGCAGCATCGACTTTTCGACAGCGGATGCTGTTTATGCGGAACAGAGCTTCCACAGAACAGAGAAATCCCTTATAAAGACCATCGGCATAGTGCTCTGTGTTATATGCTTCATGCCTCCTGCACTCCTCGGATCCATAACCGGTAACTACAGGCTCACGGATGGCCTTGGCCCCGCCCTCATGTTCCTTTTCGTAGGTGTGGGAGTGATGATGATCATCGTCTCCGGTGCCCGTGACAGCGCTTCGAAGAAGCTTCTTTCACTTAACGATTCACAGACCGTTTCCGGTAATTATGAAAGCACCGTATCCGGATCGGGCCCCAGGATCACAGACAAGAACGTGCTCTTCATCCTTTCGGTATACTGGCCCACCATCACGTGTCTTTACCTCATGTGGAGCTTCATCACATTTGACTGGCATATAACATGGATCATCTGGCCGCTTGCGGCTCTCGGAAAGAAAGTCATAGAATACATTTTTGAAGATAAAGGTAATGACTTAAGATAGGGGGAATGATACAATGAAAAGGAACACATATTTAGGAATACTTTGCGCGGTGACGATAGTTGTATGTCTCGTCGCAATAGCAGTAAATCTCGGAGGTTGTGTAAGAGGAGCCATGGGCATGTTCAGTAAAGGTGAGTATGTTGAAACTGAGTTTGAGAAAGATTTTACGAATGTCAAAGAGATCAGTCTTGATGTTGATGTATTAAACGTTACCATAAAGACCGGTGATTCATTCAAAGTGTCATATGAAGGCGATAAGAGACTTGAGCCTTCGGTGGAATTCAAGGAGTCAAGCGGAAAGCTTACCGTAACACAGAAAAATGAAATAAAGCTTTCAACCAACGGAAAATCCTACAAGAGCGAGCTTACCGTCATTGTTCCCGAAGATGTTAAGCTTGACAGGCTTAAAGTCAAAGCCGATGTGGGAAATGCGAAGATAAACGACATTAAGACAGCTGAGTTCATCGGCATCCTCAATATGGGAAATATCACCACCCGTGGCATCACAGCAGACAGTATTGATGTGGATGCCGACATGGGAAACTGCGAGATGTTTGAGACAACATTTGAAAAGGCTGTTCTTGACATGGATATGGGAAATGCGGAGCTTGAGTCCGTGAGGAACGTAAAGGACTACGACATCAAGGCAAAATGCTCCATGGGAAATGTTAAGATCGACGGAGAAAAAGTGAGCGGCTCTTATAACCATGACGGTAACGGCGCAGGCTCCATCAATGCTTCCTGCAGCATGGGTAACGTAACCATCTACACAAAATGATCCCTCTCTTATTTTTCTTTTTAAAGCCGCGGCCTTCGCCTTGTTCGGAGGCTGCGGTTTTTTATCACTTAAAATCCCCTCTTGTTTGCACGGATCAAAAAATGTATAATACTCCTGTTTTATAAGACAAAATAATAAACTGGAGCATTGATATTTATGAAAGATCAGGTGTTCGACGCCATCTCTGCGATCTACGAACTGCATGAAAAGGATATAAAAGAGTATTCCGTTATCAAGGGATGCGGAATGAAGTTTATGGTAAAGGTCTATGATGCTGCTGCCAGCGGAAACCTTTGTGTTATGGATATGACCGGCTTCGGCGGGCTCATGAAGATGGAAACGGTGGTGTTTTCGCCCACGGAGGTGGACGCACCCATGCTTTCTTCGGACTACATCAAAGCCTTCGGAAAAGAAACGCTGCTTCTTGAATTGTACGACACGACCATAGGCCATCCCTCCTTTGCGGCACTCGACGCGGTTAAGGAAAAGTATGCGGCACTTCCCGCTCATGATCCCGGAGAGCATTGGTATGACAGCTTAAGACTTCCTCAGTCCGATTTCAAAAAGGGAAGGAAGCTTACAGAGAAGTTCGGAAAGTATTCAAGAGATTATGCCGCAAAATATTTCGATATAGTTAAAAACTGCAAGCCTTGCGATACAGACGAAAAAATGAAGAAAAATGCCGTATATGCCGACGGTTTGCTCACAAACGGCGGTCCTGCCGTAAATCAGTTCAAAAAGATGATCGGACCTGATAAGACAGAGGTATTTCTTAAAAAGTTTATGTTTGCCGCAACAAACGGCGATATAAAATAATCAAAACAGGAGAAAAGGGTTAGGAAAACATAATTAATGCAAGGCGGGGAAAGGAGACTTTCCCCATTTTTTCTCTTTACAAAGAAGGGATTTTTTTATATAATTTTTATGAACACGTTCATAAAAGGATGAACCTATGCCGAAACTGCTTGACAACATGAGAGAGAGCCTGATAGCCGAAACGAAGAAAGTACTTGCTTCGGAGGGCTTTTCTGCCGTCAGCATCCGCTATATCGCAAAAAGATGCAGCGTGGCAACGGGTACCATCTACAATTACTTTAGATCCAAAGAATCACTTATCGCCGCCTGCATGCTTGAAGACTGGGGAAAAGCGGAAGAAGTCATCTTGGACTGTGTAAATAAAGGATCTCATTCAAAAGAAGTTATGCTTACGGCTTATGACTGCATCACGGATTTTTGCGAGAGAAACGCACATGTCATCCGGGATCCCGAAGCAATGAAAGAGTTCGGATCATACTTCAGGACATATCATAAGGTGCTTGTGAACTCGATCTCAAAGAAACTTGATGTACCCCTTAAAAGAGACGCATATCACTATTCCGCGACTCTTTCCGTATACATCGCGGAAACTCTTATAGATCAGGCTGTTGCGGGACGGGGGTTCGATGACTTTTACGAAGTCTGGGGACAGCTTATAAAATAACATCTATGAATTTTGGCCGCGAAGAGCGGTTAGATTATATAACGGAGGAACTACAATATGAGCAGTTTTGAAAACTTAAGGATCGTTGACAATTTCTATCAGACATCCCTCTATTTCCCGATGCCCACCATCATCGTGAGCACATTATGCGAGAACGGTGAGACGTCCCTCGGACCTTACAGCCTCTGCCAGCCCTATTATGTTGCGGGAAAGGATTTCTATGCAATGCTTTTAAATTGCAGAAATTCCAGCAATACCGCACAGCATATCCTTACAAACGGAAAGTGTGCGCTTAACTTTATTCCCGACAGTCCTAAGTATTTCAAGGAAGCCGTTAAACTCAGCTGGCCCGGCGACACTCCCGAGGAAAAGATGCCCAAGTGCAACTTTAAGATGGAGAAGAGCCAGATCGAAGAAGAGACCGGAGAAAAGCGCCCCATGGTGCTTACCGACGCCATCCAGGTCATCGAGTGTTCATGGGTAAGAACTCTTGACAACGCGGAGAACGACAAGCCCGGATGTACCACAGGTTACGAGCCCCCTTATCATGATTTCAACGGCATCACATCAAAGTTCGGTGCGACCTTCATCTTAAAGATCGACCGCATACTCATGAAGAAGAAATATTCCGATGCCATCATCCGCGGCGTAAAGGCAAAGGATTTCCCGAACCTTCCCGTAGATTACGGCTATCGTGACAGCAAGAACTTCTGGTTCCATAAGAAGGCACGCATGCATGCGGAACTCCTTCCCGTGCGTGAGGCATCCCTTGATTCCGTGCGCTATGCCGCTGACCGCATCGATGACAAGGTTAAGTTCACCGATGACGCGTTAAAGAAGATATTAAATGTTCCGAGAGTTTTCCTTCCCACAGTCTTAAGATCCTGCGTTGACTGGGCAAAGCAGAACGGTGTGGATCTCATTACCGAGGAACACATGAACATAATTAACGACAAACGTTCTAAAGAAAAACAGGGCAAGAAATAAGGAGGATGTTATGAAAGTAGTACTTGCAGGTGCATACGGAAACTTAGGTTCCGAGATTTTTAAGGAGCTCTTAAAACAGGGACATGAGGTTGTGGCTGCGGATATGATCGAGCGTGATCTCGGTCTTACCGGAAACTTCACATTCAAGAAGCTTGATGTAACAAACGCAGAGAGCCTTAAGGGGCTTTGCGATGGCGCAGATGTTGTTATCTCAACGGTAGGACTTACAAAGGCTTCCGCAACCGTTACAAATTACGAGATCGATTACAAAGGAAACTTAAACCTTCTCGAAGAGGCAAAGAGAGCGGGAGTTAAGAACTTCGCTTATACATCCGTTATCAGAGCCGATGAAGCAAAGGACGTTCCCCTCGTAAATTCCAAATACATGTTCGAGCAGGAGCTTGTAAAGTCAGGTCTTAACTATGTTATCTACAGACCTACAGGATATTTCTACGACATCATAAAGGTGTTCAAGCCCATGATCGAAAAGGGCGAGGTAACTCTTCTCGGAAAGACCGACGTTCACTGCAACGTTATCTCTACCGAGGATTTCGCTGAGTTCATCGTTGCCCACATGTGCGATGAGAACAAGACATATTCCATCGGCGGAAAAGAGACATATTCCTACGAGGAGATCGCACGCATGTGCTTCGACGCTGCGGGTAAGGAAGCTGTGATCAAGCGCGCTCCCGTATTCATCTTCGATATGCTGGCATTCATCAACAAGCTTAAAAAGAACGGCAAGGAGACCATCATCAAGTTCTCCAAGTTCACTCTTTCCCACGATATGGTTGGCGACACCGTATACGGCGATATGAGCTTCAAGAAATTCATTTATGATTCCTTCAGAAAGTGAGGCTTTCAGATGTTCCGTCTTTTAATGATAATCCTTGCGGTGAGCCTTGTTATGTGCGCCGTCGGATTTAAGAAATACGTTTATTTCATGTCCATAGGCTACGGTGCCTCTGTTGCGGGTATCGGTGTAACGCTCGTTGTGTTCATGCTCACGGGGCAGCTGGACAATTCCTGGTATCACTTTATTTTCCCGATCCTCTTTGTGCTTTACGGATTCAGACTTTCCGGATTCCTTGCCATAAGAGAGTTCAAAAATGCCGCATACAAGAAGACTTTGGACGAAGTTGCGGGTGATTCCGGCAAGATGCCTCTTTTCGTAAAGCTCACTATCTGGCTCGGATGTGCGGTTCTTTACCAGGCACAGACAATTTCCGCACTCCTTCGTCCTTTCAATCATGCAGGCTTAAGCGCATTCCTCATCGCCGGCTTGTGCGTTTCGGTAGTGGGTGTTATACTTGAGTCTGTTGCGGATAAGCAGAAGTCGGCACAGAAAAAGGTAAGACCCGACATGGTGGCAACAAAGGGACTTTACAGAATGGTAAGATGCCCCAACTATTTCGGCGAGATCCTTTTCTGGACAGGCGTTTTCGTTTCGGGACTCGATACATACATGAAGGCTTCACAGTGGGTCACCGCATGCCTCGGATTCGCCTGCATCGTACTCGTTATGTTTAACGGCGCACAGCGTCTCGAAAAACGTCAGAATGCAAGATATGGGTCAAATAAGGAATATATCGATTATGCAAATAAGACACCCATAATCATCCCGCTCCTTCCCATCTATCATCTTAACAAAACAAAATAAAAAAAGGCCGGAGGCTTTATATGAAAGAATATTCGGTATTAATGAGCATAGTGGATTTTATCCCCGTGGCGATGTTTATGATAAGCGCCGTGATCATGCAGCAGGACTTTTACAATAAGATGTATAAGGGTGTGTATGCACTCTTTGCCGCAGGGACCATCGACGTTTTTATGGCAGGTTTCTTAAAAGCTCTGTATAAGCTTTTGTATGCGCTCGGGATCTGCGATTTCACACCGCTTTCCGATATGTTCTTCCCGGTTGAATCGTTGGGATTCCTTCTTGCAGGTATCGCCGTAATGGCAATGGCTTTCGGAAAAAAGAAGAACGTGACCGCTCTTTCCGCTGCCCCGGTCGTATTTAAGGGTACAGCTATATTCGTGTCCTTCATGGTAATCGGAACGGGCTGCATCTTCGCAGGCCTTTCAAAAATGGCGGTAAAGGTTAAGAAACACTATGTTGTGGCACTGCTTGTGATCGCATTTTTCTGTTATCTTTCCATGGGATATCTTTCCACGAAGGATTTCGACAAGGCATACATGAACTGGATAGGAGAGGGCGTGAATATCTTAGGACAATTACTTCTTCTTGTAAGCCTGCTCATCATGAGAAAAGCCGGAGTCAAAGAAACAGAGATGTAAGAATTTTAAAGGGGGGCGGTTTTAAACCGTCCCCTGTTTTATTATCTCGTTATAAGCTTTGTAATATGTGTCGAAGCGTCCCGATGATGTTACGCATATGAGCTCATTCTTAAGTTCTTCACCGGTTTCGATCATCCTGACTATGTCCGCATTGTAGCGCGTTCCCTTGGCTTCGCTTAACTCCTTCAGAAGCGAGGCGAAGTCTTTTCCTTCGGAATAGTTTTTACTGAGGGAGTCTGTTGCGGCATCTATGGAGTCCGCTATGCTTAAGATATCGATGAGAAACCGGGACGGGCAGTTTACGATGTCAAAGTCATCGGGATATCCCGCGGAACCGTCGTGGAACTTGTGGTGGCCTTCGATGAGAGGCATGTATTTGTGTAGATCTTTCGGATGGTCGATCATTTCTTTTCCGAGCTCGGGATGTCTTTTTAATATCGCGAACTCGTCGGATGAGAGCTTACGCCCCTGCCGGTTTATGATCTCCGTCATCTGGCATTTGCCGATGTCATGAAGAAGAGCAGCGGTCTGCATGTAATCAACTACCTTGTCATCAAAAGATCCTTTGGTCTCGTACTCTGAGAAGACGGGGATGTTTTTGAAATTATCCGGCATTTCACGGAGCGCCGCCCGGGTAAGAATCGCCGCGATCTTGGAGACCATGACCGAGTGGATGTATGTGAGGGGCTGGCGCTTTATGACATATTCGATGATGTCGGTAACGCTTTCCTCCTCTGTAACAAAGTACTGCTTAAAAAGTTTATACATCTGGGAAATGAGAGGGTTTACCGTCTCGGGGTAGTAGTTATAGGGTATCTCTTTTAAGAATGCTCGCATTGAATATTTAAGCATGGCGGAAAGATCGGCTTTTGCTTCGGGAGATATGTCGGAAAGACCGATGAGATTTAAGATCTCCGTAACATTCTCAAAGTAAGACGAGAGAGCCGTTAAATCATCCGGATCTTTCTTTGAACAGTCGGGATGGGGACGGGCGGATACAAGTTTATCTACCAGTTCTTTAACGGTCTCTTCGAGGGAGATGTTTCCGCGCAGGAAAGACCTGTATTCGTCGCTTATGGCGTCTGCGATCTCATCGGAACTGTGTGAAAATTCACCTGCGTTGATCATAAGTCTTTCGATGGTGGCAAGATCTTCATCCGTGAGCCTGTGCTTGAAAACATAGTAACTCATGAGGCTTGTCTTAAAGGTATTAAGAAGGTCATCTCTGAGAGGGAGCAATTCCGTGTCGGCAGAAACAGCAGGCGAAACAAAAAATGAAAGAGCCTCTTCGCAAAGAGCCGTAGGGTCTTCCGGAAAACCGCAGAAAGATCTTTTCGTTGCAAAAAGAAGATTGGCGTAATCTTTTAAGATGAAAGACTTGTAAAATGTGCTTTCGATCTCGCTGTAGCGGGGAGCATAGCTCACTGCTTTTCTGAAATATAAAGTGGAATCGCTTAAGTCCTTATCGGGATCGTAGCGGTAAAAATATGCGTATTCATAGCCTATGACATGGGAAAGGAACACGGTCCTTCCGTAGTCGTCAGAGTTTTCGTAGATGGGGAGTATGGTCTTGGAGAGTTCTGTCAGTATATAGAAATCGTGGAATCCTTTGGTATATAACTCCTGAACAACGTTACAAAGTATATCGGCGTCTGCTTTTGAAAGGTTTTTGACTTCATCTTCCCTGGGAAGCAAGGCCCTGAAATTATCGAGGGCAGCCACGTTTTCATTGAAGATCCGGCGAACATCTCTTGAGCGCTTTGAGAGCATACGGATCCACTCGGCAGGTTCCTGTTCTTCAAACAGTCTTGCATTCCACTCCCGAAGTTTTTTCTCGTTATTCTCATATGCGGATATGAATGATTCGGCGGCTTTTGGCGTTACCATCGTATCTCCCTTAAGAAACAGACATTTTGTTAGAAATTAACCCCTAACAGATTAATTTTATCAGAAAATCGTTACGGTAGCAAGAAAAACTCTCTTGATGTGTAAATCGAGGTATGATAATATACTAAGGTTAATAAATATCGCAGACGAAACAGATATGTCTTCTGCGAAGTGATATCGAAAGGGGTTATTTCGTATGGACAAATTTAATGATATCAAATATGTAAGGCCCGATTTTAAGGGCAATAAGGTAAAACTCAACGAACTTTTAAAGCAGTACGAGGAAGCTGCAAGCTACGAAGAGCAGAAGAAAATATATCTTGAGTTTTCAAAGATCCGTTATGAGATGGCTGAGATGGAAGTTGTGGCAAGCATCAGGAACACCATCAACACCGCAGACGAATTTTATGACAAAGAGATGTCGGTCATCCGTAAGGAAGGCTCTGAGTTACAGGATGTCTGGGAAAAAGCCACAAAGCTCCGCATCGAGTCAAAGTTCAGAAAAGAATTTGACGAAGAGTTCGGACCGCTCCTTAACTACGATGCCGAAAAGCAGCTCATCCTCATGAATCCCGTCATCGTTCCCGAGTCTGTGGAAGAGGGAGACATCTGCCAGGAATACTCAAAGACCGTGGCATCATGCAAGACCGATTTCAGGGGCGAAGAGTGCAACTTCTACGGCCTTCTTAAGCACATGCAGTCGACAGACAGACAAGAGCGCAAGGAAGCTTTTGAAGCCTGGGCAAAGATGTATGAGGAAGTGTCCGGAAAGCTTGACGTTTTCTACGACAAACTCATAGAACTCCGCTGCAGACAGGCTGAAAAGCTTGGCATCAAGGACTACACCGACATGGCATATCTTGCCATGCAGCGTTACGACTATACAAAGGACGACGTTGCCGTATTCAGGGATCAGGTAGTAAAATATGTTGTTCCCGCAGCAAACAAGCTTTATGAGGAGCAGGCTGAGCGCCTCGGACTCGACAAGATAAAGTTCTATGATGAAGACCTTGTATTCCCGGAAGGAAATGCGGTTCCCATCGGAACAAAGGACGAGCTTGTTGAAAAGGCTTCAAAGATGTACCACGAGCTCTCAAAGGAGACCGGCGAGTTCTTTGATTTCATGACAAAGTACGAGCTCTTCGATCTTGAGACAAAGCCCAACAAGCATATGGGAGGCTACATGACGTTCCTTCCCGTGAGCCGTGCGCCCTTCATATTCTCAAACTTCAACGGCACCAGCGCAGATGTGGATGTTCTCACACATGAAGCGGGACACGCATTCCAGGGCTACATCGGTTCAAGGACCCTGCCTCTTATCGATATGAGTTCTTCCACAAGTGAAGTGGATGAGATCCATTCCATGTCCATGGAGCATTTCACATACCCCTGGATGGAAAGCTTCTTCGGAGAGAATGCCGATAAATACAGATATTCACATCTTACCGAGGCGTTAAAGACTATCCCTTATCTTGTGGCGGTGGACGAATTCCAGCACGAAGTGTTTAAGAATCCTTCCATGAGCGCCATGGACAGAAGAAAGGTTTGGCATTCCCTCGAGGAGAAATATCTTCCCTGGAGAGATTACGACGGAAATAAGTTCCTTTCCGAAGGCGGATTCTGGATGCAGAAGCAGCACATTTTCCTGTATCCTTTCTACTATGTTGACTATGCTCTTGCAGAGACCTGCGCATTCCAGTTCTATGTGCGCTCCTTAAAGAACCGGACACAGGCATGGACCGATTACCTCAACCTCTGCAAAGCAGGCGGAAGCAAGGGATATTTCGACCTTCTTAAAGTAGCAAACCTTGAAAATCCTTTTAAGGCGGGAACATTAAAAAATACCATCGATGAGATAGTAAAACAGATAGAAGTACTTAAAGAAAAGCTTTGATCACTCTGATTATTTAAAACGGAGGCGGAAAATGAGCGGAACGGAAATTTCTGAAAAGATACTTAAGCTGTACGACATCATTAAAAAGTCCGATAACATCGTGTTTTTCGGCGGGGCGGGAGTGAGCACCGAGAGCGGGATCCCGGATTTCAGGTCCCAGGACGGCCTCTACTCCATGAAATACAAATATCCTCCGGAAACCATCGTGAGCCACTCATTCTTCATGAGCAGGACTGCGGAGTTTTATGAGTTCTACAAGGACAAGATGATCTATGAGAATGCCGATCCGAACATAACTCACCGCTTTCTGGCAAAACTTGAAGAGATCGGAAAGCTTAAGGCAGTCGTTACTCAAAACATCGACGGGCTTCATCAGAAAGCCGGGAACAAAAATGTCATAGAGCTCCACGGAAGCACCCTCAGGAACTATTGCATGTCATGCGGAAAGAAATATTCCCTCGAAGACATCATGAAGTCCGACGGAGTTCCGAAATGCAGCTGCGGCGGCACGATCCGCCCCGATGTTGTGCTTTATGAAGAAAGCCTTGACGAATATGTGATAGAGCGCGCCATCCGTTCCATTTCCGAAGCGGACGTGCTCATCATCGGAGGCACATCACTCTCGGTATATCCGGCAGCGGGATTTATAAGGAGCTTTGCGGGATCGCAGCTTGTCCTTATAAACAGATCCGCCACATCCTTCGACAACAATGCGGATCTTCTCATAACCGCAGGGCTTGGCGAAGTGTTCGGAGAGATCGACAAGATGCCTCTCTAAAATTTGGCTTTAAAAGAAACAATTATCTATAGAAACGAGGAAACAATATGGTTGACAAGGAAGAGCTTATGACCACGGAAGTTGAAGGATCAAATTCCATGGGGAAAAACTTCATCGAGCAGTTCGTTGAAGAGGACATCGCCGACGGCGGGAGATTTGCCGGCAAACAGGTGCACACCCGATTCCCACCGGAGCCCAACGGATACCTCCACATCGGACATTGCAAAGCTCTTTGCATAGATTTCGGTACAGCCGAGAAGTTTAACGGTATCACAAACTTACGTATGGATGATACAAATCCCACGAAGGAAGATGCCGAATTCGTCGATGCCATAAAGGAAGATATCCACTGGCTCGGCTTTGACTGGGGCGACAGATTTTTCTATGGTTCCGATTATTTTGAAAAAGACTATGAGTTTGCGGTAGAGCTTATCAAGAAGGGATTGGCTTACGTATGTGAGCTTACTCCCGAGGAATTCTCAAAATACCGCGGCGATACACAGACACCGGCTGTGAGCCCTTACAGGGACAGACCGATAGAGGAGAACCTCGATCTTTTCGAGCGCATGAAGAACGGCGAGTTCGAAGAGGGCAAATATACTCTCCGTGCAAAGATCGATCTTGCTTCCGGTAACTTCAACATGAGAGATCCTGTCATCTACAGGATCCGTTACATCGAGCATCACAGACAGGGCAAGAAATGGTGCATCTATCCCATGTACGATTTCGCACATCCTATCCAGGATGCTCTCGAAGGCATCACACACTCGCTCTGCAGTCTTGAATACGAAGATCACAGACCGCTTTACGACTGGGTCATCAATAACGTATCCGTTCCTTCAAAGCCCAGACAGATAGAGTTTGCGAGACTTGGCATCAACTACACAGTTATGTCAAAGAGAAAACTCCGTCGTCTTGTTGAGGAGCACATCGTTTCAGGCTGGGACGATCCCAGAATGCCAACCCTCTGCGGACTCAGAAGAAGAGGCTATACAAGTGCGTCCATCCGTGATTTCTGCAACAAGATCGGCGTCGCAAAGGTTTCAAGTACCGTTGATTACTCATTCCTTGAATCATGCCTCCGTGATGACTTAAATCAGAACGCACCCCGTAAGATGGCGGTCATCCGTCCCATCAAGCTTGTTATCACAAACTATCCCGAGGGACAGACGGAAGAGCTTGACATTGAGAACAATCCCAACGATGAGGCATCGGGCACAAGAAAAGTTACTTTCTCAAGGGAGCTTTATGTGGAAGCCGACGATTTCATGGAAGAACCCATTCCGAAGTACAAGAGGCTTTTCCCCGGCGGTCCCGAGTGCCGCTTAAAGAGCGCATACCTCATCACCTGCACAGGCTGCAGGAAGGATGAGAACGGAAATGTAGTTGAAGTCTATGCAACCTACGATCCTGAGAGCCGCGGCGGCGATCCCGCTGACGGACGTAAGGTAAAGGGTGCAACGCTCCACTGGGTAAACGCAGCGGACTGCATCGATTTTGAAGCTCGCCTTTATGATTATCTTTTCTCTGATCCCGCTCCCGATGCGGCTGAGGATTATGTAAGCGTTCTCAATCCCGATTCTCTTGAAGTACTCAAGGGATGCAAGGGCGAGAAGAGCCTTGGCGACGTTACCATATCCAAGTCCGGAGAGACGGAGCCTTCGTTCCAGTTCCTTCGTCTCGGTTACTTCGCCGTAGACTACAAGGATTCCAAGCCCGGTGCGCTTGTATTCAACAGATCCGTTGCATTAAAGGACGGCTTTAAGAAGTAATTGACATGAATAAGACCGAAGAGTTCATTAAGAAAAGAATGGAAGAGCGGGGAAATGTTCCCTTCGACCAGCAGGCTCAGGACCAAAAGGACGAGAAACTGGGAAGGACGGTTTTCTTTCTGAGCCGCCTTTGGTTTGCAATAAAATTCATGGCCGTTGTATCCCTCGTCGCCCTGGGAGTGCTTTACTTCATGGGAAAGCCTCTCTGGTGGGCACCCATCATAGCTCTCGGCGCATACATGGCTTACAGGCTTGTGTGGGTTGTGATATGGATGTTTATACAGATGATATCACGGTTATAAGACTCGCTCGCCTTTAGGGCGTTTTTCGGGGGGGGATGCGGCGGCTTGCGAGCATATGGCTACGCTGGCCGGGAGTTATCTGCATCCGGTTTACCTTCGCAGGAAAAATAGGCATCTGATAAAAAGACGAAAAAACAATAGCCGACATCGAAAACTCGCTTCGCTCAAACAGTTCGATGTCGGCTATTAAACGTTTTTTATCATATGCTCTATTTTTTAGCTGCTCGGCAAAATGATGCCGCTAACACCCGGCCAGCTTTAGCTTAATGCCCGCATTCCGCCTTATCCCCGTCAAAACGAAAGGCTCGTTGGGGAGAACGTTAAGTAGATCAAGGGTTATATGTGTAAAAACAAGTATTAGAAGGATGTTGGGAAGGCAAATTGTTTGACAATAGTTGACAGGGGGGGGCATTTGTATATAATATCCGCAAAATTATCATGCATTATTTTGCGGGAGGGAAAAATGAGAAGAAGCGATAAAAATGCAATGAAACAACGAATGGTAGTGAAATGTCTGGTAATGTTAGCTCTTATCGGACTGATGATCTTGTCCGGCTGTTCTAACGACCGAGGTTCTAACGGAAAGAAGAATAAAGAAGAGTTAAAAACTCTGGTTTGGGGAGAATATGACGGAAAAGAGATGGAGTGGGTCATTCTTGATGAGGATGAGAACGAGTTTTTTCTTGTAAGCCGTTATGCGATCGACAATAAACATTTCAACGAGTCTGTGGGCATGACTAAGGATGTACTTTGGGAGAAATCGTTTATACGTGGCTGGCTGAATGATGAGTTTTACAACAAGGCTTTCAACGAATATCAAAAAGAAATGATTGTAGAAAGCAGTAATAGAACCCAGGACGCTCAGGAATATAAAAAATCATGGGGAGTATCCGGGTCTCAGTCTACAAAAGAAAAAGTATTTCTGCTCAGTATTCAGGAAGTTGAAGGATATCTTAAAGGAACACAGTATTTGACATGCGAAAGCACAGATGATTCGGACGAAAGTATTGACTGGTGGCTGAGATCTCCGGGAGAAAACGCCGAAAAAACAATGTGTGTTGATGAAAAAGGAAAAGCATCGCAAAATGAAAAAACATCGAAATGCTATGTGAGACCGGCAATCCGCCTAAAGAAATATCTGAGTTTCGGCGCATATGAACAAGATAATAATCCTGATAACGGAAAAGAAAGCATTGACTGGGTAGTCCTGAAAAATGAAGGAAACAAGGTGTTTGTCGTAAGCCGGTATGTCCTTGATTTTCGGTATTATAATGACAAAGAAGATTATTTTACTTATATATGGAATCGTAGTTCGATTCGTCAGTGGTTAAACGATGATTTCTATAATTCAGCCTTTTCTGCATCAGAACAAATAAGAATCCCGAAAACAGAGGTGAAGTTAAATAATAAAACTTATGAATATGGCAGCATGTCTTGTACAAACAGTGATACCCTGGACAATATTTTTCTCTTAAGCAGCGACGAAGTAAAACAGTATTTTGGCTGTGAGAATGAACAAGAAGAAGAAAAACTTTTTGCAAAGGCAACAGATTACGCTTTTTCACATGCAGAAGCATTTTTAAAGGGAGGAAATGAGCAATATCAAAGATGGGAGATTGATGGTAAAGATAATATAGAAAAACAATATATCATGGATGGTTTTTGGTGGTTAAGGGATAATTATGGCAATGGTCAAGTACGCATCGTGAAATTTGACTGGGTCTCTAAAAATGACGATGTGCATAAGGGACATATTTCACAAGGATGTCCACCCAGTAGTGACAGTAAGAATTGGTTCCCCGGTGTGCGTCCGGCAATGTGGATAGATTTTGGTGTGTTCGGAGAGAGATAACGTTGATGAACAAGAAGGTCTCTGATGTGCTTGCAAAGGCGCGGAGTAAGACCGGCCACAAGCATACAAGAGTTTGAGAAAGAACTGCACTGAATCTGAATTATATTGTTTAAAGAAACAGCCGGATTTCCCAAAAGAATTCCGGCTGTTTTATGATCGTGTAAACGATCATTTATCTGAATACATAAGTTTTCTGAGAAGCGTATACAGTGTATATGCTTCTTCTTTTGTGAGCTTTACGCAAGATGCGAGAGAGTAGGGCACCGAGAGAGCCTCATCTCTCAATGCTAGTCCTTTGTCCGTGAGGTTTACGATGAGGTTTCGCTCGTCGTCCTTTGAACGCTCACGGGTGAGATAGCCCTTTTCTTCGAGTTTTTTGAGCACCGGGGTGAGGGTTCCGGAATCAAGGAATAAGCGCTCGCCCAGTTCCTTTACCGTGGACTGCCCGTCTTCCCAGAGGACCATCATTGTGATGTACTGGGTGTAGGTGAGGCCCAGGGGATCGAGAAGAGGCTTGTACATGCGCACGATCTCTTTTGAGCAGGCATAGAGCGGGAAACATAACTGGTTATCGAGTTTTAATGCTGCGTACTTGTCTTCCATTATAATAAGGACGCCACCTTTGCTTCGAATTTTTCGGGTGTATCTGTGGGAGAGAAACGGGCCACAACATTGCCTTCACGGTCTACAAGGAACTTGGTGAAATTCCACTTGATGTTCTTTCCGAAAAGGCCGCCTTTTTTGGACTTAAGATAAGTATAAAGAGCGGACTCCGTATTTCCGTTTACATCGATCTTCTTGAAGCGGGGGAATGTGGTGTTGTATTTTAAGGTGCAGAAGGAGTTGATGTCCGCATCGGATCCGGGTGCCTGGCCCGCAAACTGGTTGCATGGGAAGTCGAGGATCTCAAGGCCTTTGTCTTTATACTTATCATAGAGGTTCTGAAGACCTTCATACTGGGGAGTGAATCCGCAGCCTGTAGCGGTATTTACTATGATAAGGACTTTGCCCTTGTACTCGGATAATGAAACGTCGTTGCCTTTGTTGTCTTTAACAGTGATATCATACAGTGTCATAATGATTTCTCCTTTCGGTTGGCAGTTCAAAAATTGATTACGATTAGATTGTACACAATTAAAATGCATTTGTCAATACCCGATTTGAAAAAAATATTAAAATAGTGTTAAAATAGCATAAAGTCATGGCTTTCATTTGCCTACCCAACAGATAGACTTTTTTGGACTTTAAATCGCTAAATTAGTTGTTGACAATTTTGGATTTTTGTATACAATAATAACAGTCAGTAGTGAAGCAACAAAGACCGGGGGACAAGTTTCGCAAAGGTGCGGAAAGATACTTTTTCGTACCTTGTTTTACTTTTTGGACGGGGTTACTTCGCACGACAACGCGTAAAAGGAGGAAATACAATGAAAAGAATGCAGAAAGTGCTTGCACTTGCTGTAGCGCTTACTCTTGCGGCTTCCAGCCTTGCAGGATGCGGCAACAACAGCAATGAAAGCACAGAACCCACCAAGGCAGTCGCAACAGCTACGCCTGCTCCTACTAAGGCAGCTGATGATACGACGCCTGCAGCAACACAGGCTCCCGATGCAACGGCAACGCCTGTTCCCACCGAGGAACCCGTAAGTAACGTCGTAGAGTTCGAAGGAGATTACATCTTCCGTGATTCTGTAGTTACACTTGCTACGAACTGGAACCCTCATACTTACCAGACAAGCGATGATGCTTATCCCAGAGACGATGCTTATACAGTTTCCGGTCTTTACGATGTAAGATTTAACGATGCTAATCATCCCATCGATGGCAAGGAGCCTTTCACAGGTTACGTTATCGTTCCCGAGATGGCAGTAGGCGAGCCTGTTGATGTAACCGCTAAGGTTAAGGCTGAAAGACCTCAGCTCAATCTTCCCGAGTCCGCAACCGAAGGCTATGCATGGGCAGTTACTCTTCGCGACGACCTTTACTTCGATAACGGAAAGAAGATCACAGCAGACACATTCATTGAGTCCGTTAAGAGACTTCTTGATCCGAAGCTTTTAAACTATCGTGCTTCCGATACTTATGAAGGAAGTTACGCTATCAGAAACTCCAAGAACTACTACTTCCAGGGCACAACAGAGTATGCTGATAACGCTGTCAACAATGCTTACACAATGGCAGATCTTGTAAAGCATGATGACGGTCAGTACTATACTCCCGACGGAAATCCTATGTTCATCGGTCTTAACATCGCTCTTGACTGGTGCGGCGGCAAGACCTTAAAGGATTACGTTGACGCTTACGGAGAGAACTACTTCGACGTAACAAACTGGGAAGCTCTTATCGCTCTCATGAACGATGACGGCGTTATTCCGCTCACCGATGAGAACTATGCTCTCTTCGCACCTGTAACCACAGGTAACCCTGCATGGGGTGAGACTGAGGATGACATCCCCAACTACTTAGCAGAAGGCAACACCTACGAAGACAACTATGATTTCTCAAACGTTGGTATCTTCAAGTCCGGCGAGAACGAGATCACATACGTTTTCAACAACGCTCTTACAGGCTTCTATCTTAAGGTTTATGCTCTTACCTGCCCTTGGCTCGTAGATCCTGAGCTTTATGATTCATGCTTAAAGGAGACAACAACTGCTTCAGGTACCGTTTGGACCAGCACATACTGCACAAACGTTGAAACATCCGTTTCCTACGGTCCTTACAAGATGAGCGACTATCAGCTTGATAAGTCCATGCACTTTGTAAAGAACGATAAGTGGTTCGGTTGGACAGACGGAAACCACACCTATGTTGATCCTGAAGACGGTGAGACATATCAGATGTTCCAGACAACTGAGATCGATACTCAGGTAGTTGCAGAGTCCACGACACGTAAGCAGATGTTCCTTGCAGGTGAGCTTATGGCTTATGGCCTCCAGACAGAAGATTTCGATCAGTACAGAAACTCCGAGTTTGCTCATTCAACTCCTGCAGCTACCATCTACTTCGCAATCCTTAACGGTTACAAGAGCGTTATCGAGGAGAGAGAGGCAGCAGCAGACTTCGACAAGACGAAGGTTGACCTTCAGACTATGACTCTCAACAGCTTCCGTCGTGCTATCGCCGTTACATTCGACAGAGATCTGTTCTGCGCAACAGTTTCTCCCGCTCGTGTTCCCGGCTATGGTATCATCGGAAACACCTACATTTACGATCCCGAGACTTGCGCTTACTATCGTGATACCCCGCAGGCTATGCAGGCTCTTTGCGATTTCTACTCTGTAGACACAAGTAAGTACGCTTCTCTTAAGGATGCCGTAAACTCCATCACAGGTTACGATCCCGAGACAGGTACAAAGCTTTACCAGCAGGCTTACACAGAGGCTCTTGAGCAGGGCTACATCACTGATGCAGACGGAGACGGAAAGTCAGATCAGACAGTTACAATGGCTTACTCAATCTCCACACCTTCAGATTTCCAGACAAAGATGATCAACTACCTCAACGAGAAGATCGCTGAAGTATCCAAGGGAACAGGCTTCGAAGGCAAGATCCTCATCGTTGAGTCAGCTCCTTGCGGAAACGACTGGTCCAACAACATCCGTAACGGTATCAACGATATCGTCCTTGCAGGTTGGTCAGGTTCATCCATGGATCCTTTCGGACTTTCAGACCTTTACACAAATCCTTCCAAGGCTTATGACGGTCAGTGGTTCGATGCTACCAAGGTTGATATGACTCTTGCCATCAACGGCAAGGATGTTACAATGAACCTTAAGCAGTGGTCCGATGCACTTAACGGTGAGATGGTTACAGTTAACGGTGTTGATTACAACTTTGGTTACGGCATCGCTGATGTTGAGACAAGACTTAACATCCTTGCTAAGCTTGAGACCATCATCCTTGGCACTTATGACTACATTCCTATGATGAACAACGGTTCCATGGCTCTTCTTTCACAGCAGGTTTACTATGTAGTAGAAGACTATAACCCTGTTCTTTCACGTGGTGGTATCCCTTACATGAAGTATAACTATGATGATGCTGAGTGGAAGGCATACGTTCAGTCACAGGGCGGACAGCTTAAGTACTAATCGTCATATTTTGTCTTAAGATATGACCTAAAAAACCGGAGAAAGACCTGCGGTGAAAGCCGCAGGTTTTATCCGTGTTTAAAAGCCGATTTTGAAAACGGCTTCAAAAAGGCTTTTAAAAGATGAAAAACACTTTTGAAACCGTTTTGAAAAGACGCAGAAAAATAATTGCGGGAGAAATACAGCAATGCTTAAATACACAATTAAACGATTACTCTATATGATACTCGTGTTCTTCATCATCACGCTTATGTGCTTTATTTTTGTGAGACTTTTACCGCTTCCGGTACTTCCTCCCGAAGATACCCACACAAAGATCGTCGAGATGAGACGTCAGGCCATGGGCTATAACGAGCCTATGCTCGTACAGTTCTGGATCTTCCTTAAAAACATATTTACCAAGTTTGACTGGGGCGTTTCCGAAAAGCTCTATTTCGGTCAAGATGTATGGGCGATCTTCAAACAGAAACTTCCGGCTACAATGATCGTTAACCTCTATTCGATCATCTTAAGTATCCCTATCGGAATAGGGTTTGGTATTTTTGCGGCTTTAAAGAAGAATACTTGGATCGACTATCTTATCTCAACACTTACAATGGTAGTCATTTCCGTGCCGAGCTTTGTTTACGCATTTCTTATCCAGTACTTCTTCAGCTATAAGCTTAAATGGTTCCCGTTCCTTATGAAGGCAGGAACGGACTGGTTCAGCCCTGCAATGTTCAGAAGTATGATACCTCCGGTACTTGCACTTTCATTCGGCGTTATCGCAGGCTTCACAAGAACAACGAGAGCCGAGCTTACCGAAGTCCTTACAAGTGAATTCATGCTCCTTGCACGCACAAAGGGTCTTACAAAGGCTCAGGCTACAGTGCGCCATGCACTCAGAAACTGCTTTGTAGTCATCGTTCCCGCGATCTTCGGTGAATTCATCGGAATCCTCGGCGGTTCACTCATCATCGAAAAGATATTCGCGATCCCCGGTGTAGGCGGACTCACATTAAACGCCATCAACGGACCCGACTACAATATCTACATGCTTTCCACCTGCTTCTATACCGCCATCGGTCTTCTTGCAGGTATCGTTGTGGATATAAGCTACGGCTTTATCGATCCCAGGATCCGTATGGGTTCAAGAAAGTAACGGGGGGACGGAAAAATGGAAAACATTAAGAATTTCGAACATATTCCTGCTGAAAAGTTTAAATTTGTGCAGGACAGTGACAAGATACATGATAAAGAGCTTCAGACCAAGGCAAGAAGCTTCTTTCAGGATGCCATGATCCGCTTCTCAAAGAACAAATCATCCGTTGTTGCCGCATGGATCCTGCTTTTCCTCATTTTATTCTCGATCATATCACCTATCATTTCGCCTTATTCGGTAAATGATACGGATAAGCTTTACGTGAACCTTCCTCCCTTTGTTGAGTGGGCAGCCGAGAGAGGCATCAAGTCACTCAGCGGCGCAAAGACCTTTGAGTCTCAGAACGAGACCGCAATGAACTTCTGGAAGGGTATCGCTGTTGAGACCGGTATGGATCCCGTGCTCGAGACTCTTGCTTCTCATGCAACGGAAGTTAAATACCGCGGTAAGATGGTAACACGTTATACTTATGATATCAGCGTTAATGCCTATTATTCCATAGGTGTTGTTTACAGAGTCTTCTCCTATGAAGAGTTCCAGAAGATACAGGACTGGCAGAACGAGAGCGGTATTCAGGTCATCTATCCTTATGTTGATCCCGCAGACATCTCCGGCATCACAGATAACTCCAACCTTTGGTACAAGGTTGATTCCCAGGGTGCTGCAGTTCTCGACAAGGAAGGAAACTTCCAGGAAGTATATTCAAGAAATACCGCAAACGAAGGAGCTCCTTATAACTCAATAAGGATCCCCGGAGACGACGGAAGCTACGCTTATTCAAATGCAAAGTCAGGTTCGGTTCAGTGCCGTATCTGCTATTACAACTACTACACATACCTTTTCGGACACAAGCCTTCCTACATTTTCGGAACTAACAGTATGGGCATGGATCTTTTCGGTGCTATCGGTGTCGGTGCAAGATTCTCCCTTGGTTTTGCGATACTTGTTTCTGCCATCAACCTTTCCATCGGTGCCGTTTACGGTGCTATTCAGGGTTATTACGGCGGACGCGTTGATATGATCCTTGACCGTATCGCCGATGTACTCGGCGGTGTGCCTTTCATCATCGTTACAACGCTTTTCCAGTACCACCTTGCAAGAAAGGTGGGTGTTGTTCCTGCATTCCTGTTTGCTTTCGTGCTTACCGGATGGCTCGGCATGGCTGCACTTACACGTAAGCAGTTCTACCGTTTCAAAGGTCAGGAATTCGTTATGGCTGCAAGAACGCTGGGCGCAAGCGATGCGAGACTTATGTTCAAGCACATCTTCCCGAACGCCATCGGAACCATCATCACAAGCTGCGCACTTGTTATTCCCGGCGTCATCAGAAGCGAGACGACAATGACATATCTTGGTATCGTCGATCTTTCTTCTTTTGCCGGAACTTCCATCGGAACACTGCTCTCACAGGGTAATGCCGCTGCTACGACAGCACCTCACGCAATGCTCTGGCCCAGCTTATTCCTTGGATTATTAATGATATGCTTCAATCTTTTCGGTAACGGATTGCGCGATGCATTCAACCCGTCTACGAGAGGAGTGGAGGACTAAGGATTATGGAAAAGAAATTACAAGTCAGAAATTTAAGAATATCCTTCCGTACAAGTAACGGTAAGGTACAGGCTGTCCGTGACATAAACTTTGACCTTGATGAAGGCGAGACACTCGCCATCGTTGGTGAGTCAGGTTCCGGAAAGTCTGTTACAAGTAAGGCCATTCTCGGCATCCTTGCCGGAAACTCCATCGTTGAGTCGGGCGAGATCATTTATGACGGTAAAGACTTACTTAAGATAAGCGAAGAGGATTTCCACAAGATCCGCGGTGATAAGATCGCCATGATCTTCCAGGATCCCATGTCTTCCCTTAACCCCATCATCAAGATCGGACGTCAGCTCACAGAGGCAATGCTCCTTAAGGGCAAATCCCGTCAGAGAGAATGCCGTAACACATTCAATACCTACCTTAAGAACTTAAACAAGACAATGATCGAAGCTCTTGCAAAGAACGACAGCGCAAGAGCCGCAGAGCTCACAACGAAGTGCAAAAACTTCGACAAATTTGAGTTCAAGCACATCGAGCTTGAGAAAAAGTACAATACCGCTCATGAAGCAGCAGTTGAGGCAGTGAGCGATCTTGATCAGCTCATTTTCGAGTGCGAGAAGAAGCAGCCCGCTAAAGACGCATCATTCTGGGTAAAGGATGTTGAAGTTAGGGCAAAAGAATCCATCAACGAATATGTTGTTAAGGAATATGCCGATAAGCTCCTTTCTCTTTCAAGAGGTCTTTCATCAGCATTCGCATCTGCTAAAAAGAACGACGATTATGCCGCTGTTATAGATCGAATGAAGGAGATCAGGAACATCTTAAAGCTTGCGGTTGACAAGAAAGCTCCCAATTTCTTCAGAATGGGTTATTATCTCACATTCTCCGGAAAAGAGCTTCCCAACATGCAGATCGACGGGCTTAATGATTATCTCCTTAAGTACTTAAACGATAACTTCATGCTTGCATTCATCGACGATGCAAAGGCTGCTCTCAGGTTCTCCGCAGACCGTTCCTATAGCGCAATGGAAGTAGCCATTAAGGAACTTAAGGCAGGAAAGGCTGTTTTCTCCAAGGCAAATCTTGTGAAGTCAGAGTGCAAGGCAGAAGCAGACCGTCTTGATAAGCTTGTTAAAGCTGCCATCGATAAACTTGCCATTCAGAAGGACAGCTTAAGCTTTACATTCGGTCCTGCAGTACGTGCTCAGATCGATACATATTTCAAAGCCATCAAGACCAATAAGAAGGCTGTAAGAGTTTACGAGCGTGATAAGAGAAAGCATGACCGCATCGTAAATTCCGGTAAGAAAGCAGACTGGGAAGTTGCTGATGCAGCTGTTACCGACCTTGAACTCATCAAGGGCAACATTCTTACCATCATCGACCGTCTTGTGGAGCATTATGAAGAGCTTCTCAAAGCAAGGAATTCCCGGGACTACGACACAGAGACCGTTGCAGTCATCGACTTCCTTAAAGAGAACGCATCAGGCGTTGTTGAGAGGATCACAAAGCGTATCGCACGCGAAAGAGCCATCAAGCTCATGGACGAAGTTGGTATCGCAGAGCCTCATAAGCGTTACAACCAGTATCCTTTCGAGTTCTCCGGCGGTATGAGACAGCGTATCGTTATCGCCATCGCACTTGCCGCAAACCCGGATATCCTTATCTGCGACGAGCCTACAACGGCACTTGACGTTACCATTCAGTCTCAGATACTTGAGCTCATCAACAAACTCAAGGAAGAGAGAAAGCTTACAGTTATATTCATCACACACGATCTCGGCGTAGTTGCCAATATGGCAGACCGCGTGGCTGTTATGTATGCCGGTAAGATCGTCGAATACGGCACAAGTGAAGAAGTGTTCTACGAGGCAGCTCATCCTTATACATGGGCGCTCCTTTCCTCAATGCCCGATCTTGATACAAACGAGAGACTCGAGGCAATTCCCGGAACACCTCCGAACATGATCTATCCTCCTAAGGGAGACGCATTCGCAGCTCGTAACAAATATGCGATGCAGATCGATTTTGAACAGCAGCCGCCTATGTTCAAGATCACCGATACACACTATGCGGCTACATGGCTCCTTCATCCCGATGCTCCGAAGGTAGAGATGCCTAAGATCATCAAGGACAGGATCGCCAGAATGCAGGAAAAGAGAGGGCAGAGCAATGGCTGAAGAAAGAGAAACATTATTAAGAGTTGAGCATCTCTGCCAGTATTTTAGAGCTGGTGGCGGCTTTGAGACAAAGGCTGTCAACGATGTAAGCTTTGATATCAAGAAGGGTGAAGTATTCGGTCTCGTTGGTGAGTCCGGCTGCGGAAAGACCACAACAGGCCGTTCCATCATCAGACTTTACGACATCACTTCCGGAAGCGTATATTTTAAAGGCCAGAGGATCTGTGAAGGTACAAGAAGCTACACCGAGGCCATCAAAAAGGCTAAGGAAGATCTTAAGAACGCTACCGACCCTGCTGAAAAAGAGAGATTAAATAAACTCATCGAAGAGCAGAAGGAAGAACTTAAGAAGGCTAAGTACGATCATAAGCATGCAGATCCGAAGCTTGTAACCCAGATCCAGATGATCTTCCAGGATCCCATTGCTTCTCTTGACCCCAGAATGACCGTTAAGGAGATAATCTCCGAGGGTCTCGTTATCCAGGGCGAGAGAGACAGGGCAGTCATCGAGAAAAAGGTTTACGAGATGCTTGAGCTCGTTGGTCTTGTTAAAGAGCATGCAACGAGATATCCTCACGAGTTCTCCGGCGGACAGCGTCAGCGTATCGGTGTGGCACGTTCCATCATCATGAACCCTGAGCTCATCATTGCCGATGAGCCGGTTTCCGCACTTGACGTATCCGTTCAGGCACAGGTCATCAACCTCCTTAACGATCTCCGTGACCGTTTTGGACTTACCATCATGTTCATCGCACATGACCTTTCCGTAGTTAAATATTTCTCCGATCGTATCGGCGTTATGTACTTCGGTAACCTTGTTGAACTTGCGGATTCGGATGAGCTTTTTGCACATCCCATGCATCCTTACACAAGATCGCTTCTTTCCGCTATTCCTCTTCCCGATCCGGTATATGAGAAGAGCAGAAAGCGTATCGTTTACAATCCTCTTGCGGAGCATGATTATTCCGTTGACAAGCCTTCACTTCGTGAAGTCGGTCCCGGACATTTTGTTCATTGCAACAACGCTGAGTTTGAAAAGATCCGGAGGGAGCTTAGAGCTTGAAGCAGAAGAATTTCAAAATAAAAGAATTTCTGATCGCATTACTTACCGGTGCCGCTGTGGCGGTACCGGTTTTTCTGCTTGGTAACTACAGAGGATATGAAGTCATGCGTTCATTAAGCGACGCATGTTTTGTGTCCGCTGTGATCCTTCTCGGAGTTTCGGGCATCCTGTTTGCCCGTAACGACGGAACTTTTGACGTGTTCGGTTACAGCATCAAGTATACTTTCTTCAATCACTATCCGGGACTGGGCAGTACCAATGGTTTCGCCGAATACAGGGAAAAGAAAGCCGCAAAGCGCAAAAGCCCCATCAACATTCTTTTCGCGGGACTTATATTCCTTGTCGCAGCAGTGGTGTTCATGACGGTGCATTATACGATGTAAAAAAAATATCCGCTGAGAAAAAATAGTGCTTGACTTTTGAAACAAATCTTGGTAATATATGCGAGTGCCTTTTGAAAAGGACACTATGGCGAGATAGCTCAGCTGGCTAGAGCATGCGGTTCATACCCGCAGTGTCGAGGGTTCAAGTCCCCCTCTCGCTATGTAAAAAAGAAGTGGTCATTTGACCACTTCTTTTTTGCATAAACGAATGTGAATTGAACAAGGTCAACGCCTAAAGGCGTTGACAGACCCCGCCTACTTTTTTTATCTTGAATACTGCCTGTGTTTGAGGTAAAATATCTCTGTTACAGACTTATTATCATGATAGGAAAAATATAGATTTTTTGATATCCGGAGGTTACCCGATGGCAAACACTGATTATAAAGCAAAATACGAATACTGGTTAAATAACGTATCTAAAGACGATCCGATGTATGCGGAGCTTGTGGCTTTAAAGGACGATGATAACGAGATGAAGGAGAGGTTCATTACGGACCTTGCTTTCGGTACCGCGGGACTTCGCGGAAAGATGCATCTCGGCACAAAGTGTATGAACTTTTACACCATAGGACGTGCTTCCCAGGGCATTGCAGATTACATCAAAAATGCCGGAAAAGAGGCAATGGACCGCGGTATAATCATCGCTCACGATCCGAGACATTTCTCGAAGGAGTTCTCCAAGCTCACAGCCTGCATTTTTGCGGGTAACGGCATTAAGACATATGTTTTTGACGATATGCGTCCCACACCCGAGCTCGCATTTCTCATCAGAAAGCTCCATACCATCTCAGGCATCAACATCACCGCAAGCCATAACCCGAAAGATTACAACGGTTACAAGGCATACTGGGAGGACGGATGCCAGGTGGGATCCGCTGTTGCTGATGGCATGATGGCCTGCATCGAAAAGATCGACTATTTCACTGGCGTTACAAAAGGCGATTATGACGAACTCGTTAAGTCCGGCATGATAACTGTCCTTGATAAGAAATACGACAGAATGTATCTTGACGCAATTGAAGGACTTGCCATTCACGAGGGTGACGATCTCGACCTTTCCATCCCGCTTGTATATACACCCCTTAACGGCGCAGGTTCAAAGCCTTTTGCAGAGATGATGAAAGACCGCGGATTCACTTCATGGCACATCGTTCCCGAGCAGAAGGATCCCGATCCCGATTTCACTACAGTCGGTTACCCCAACCCCGAAGCAACCGCAGCATTCAAGCTTGCCGAAGAACTGGGCGCAAAGGTGGGCGCGGAGCTTCTTATGGCAACCGATCCCGATTCCGACAGATTCGCCATAGAGATCAGAAATGAGGACGGATCTTACGTTCCCCTTAACGGAAACCAGACAGGTTATATACTTGTTAACTACATCCTTGAAGGAAGAAAAGACGCAGGTACGCTTCCCGCAAACGGTGCCATGGTAAAATCCATCGTTACATCGTCTCTTTCCGCTGAAATGGCAGCATCTTACGGCGTTAAGATGTTTGAGACCCTTACGGGATTTAAGAACATATGCGGAAAGATCCCTTATTTACAGGAAAACGGACTCACATATCTTTTCGGATATGAAGAGTCAGTAGGCTATGCCGCATGTCCGGACATCCGTGACAAGGACGGCATAAGCGCCGGGATGCTGGTTGCGGAAGCCGCCGCATATTACAGAAAACAGGGAAAGACACTGTTCAATGTCCTTGAGGACATCTACAAAAAATACGGATACTTCGCAGAAGAGGCTTTGAACATCGTTCTTGAAGGACTTTCCGGCGCAGCGCGTATCAAGCGAATGATGGAGTTCTTAAGGAACAATCTTCCTGAAGAAGTTGCAGGCATCAAAGTTAAGAACGTCATCGACTATAAAAACGGTTACGAGGACATTCCGGCACAGGATGCCATGAGAGTTTATCTTGAGGACGGAACCTGGTTCGCATTCAGACCTTCGGGAACGGAGCCCAAGATCAAGTTCTATTTCTACACTAAGCAGGAAAGCCGTGAGAAAGCGGTTTCCGTAAGTAAGAAGTTAAAGACCGAGATAAACGATCTTGTTATGTCGGTTGAATAGGCTGAATAACAGTAATACAAAGACATTAATAATCATAACGATACACGGAGTATTTGATCATGAGAATTGGAGAGGGATACGACGTCCATAAGCTCACGGAAGGCCGTGCGCTCATAATCGGCGGAGTTGACATACCTTACGAAAAGGGACTTATGGGCCATTCCGATGCGGATGTCCTTGTTCATGCCATAATGGATGCGCTTCTCGGCGCAGCGGCTCTCGGAGACATCGGAATGCATTTTCCGGATACCGACGAGAGATACAAGGGGATCTCAAGTATCACGCTGCTTGAGAAGGTGAAACAGCTTCTTGAGGACGAGCTTTACATAATCGAAAATATCGATGCCACCGTCATCGCACAGGCTCCCAAGATGGCGCCCCACATACTTGAGATGCGTGAGAACATCGCAAACGCCCTGGGCATTGAGATGTCTCAGGTGAACATTAAAGCCACAACCGAAGAGGGACTCGGCTTTACAGGAAACGGACAGGGCATTGCAGCCAGGGCCGTATGCCTTTTGGAAAGTGCAAGAAACTTAAACTACGGCGCAGGAAATTCCGGACTTTATGATTTTGAAAGCGCAGACGCAGTGGGAACTCCGGGCTTCTCACAGAAAAACTGTACGGGCTGTAAAGGATGCATGAAACAGTAGACTTTACAGATCGGAGAGACCCATGGGAATGTTTAAGACTTTAAGAGAAGAAGCAAATGTAATAATGGAACGGGACCCCGCAATGCACTCAATGCTCGAAGTGCTGCTGTATCCTTCGTTCCGTGCCATAATACGCCACAGGCGTGCACACTGGATGTACGAACACGGCCTGTTTTTCCTGGCCCGCTGGTATTCACAGAGGACGGCGAGAAAGACCGGAGTTGAGATACATCCCGGCGCAAAGATCGGTAAAGGACTATTCATTGATCACGGCGCAGGGGTGGTAATAGGCGAGACCGCAGTCATAGGAGATAACGTGACCTTATATCAGGGTGTCACCCTGGGCGGTACCGGTAAGGAACACGGAAAACGTCATCCCACCATCGGGAACAATGTCATGATCTCTGCGGGAGCAAAGGTCCTCGGAAGCTTTACCGTCGGAGACAATTCAAAGATCGGTGCGGGCTCGGTGGTCCTTAAGGAAGTACCTCCGAATTCCACTGTGGTAGGTGTTCCGGGCCGCGTTGTCAAGGTGGACAATGTCAGGATCCCCAGAGAAGATATGGATCAGGTGCATCTCCCCGATCCCGTAATGAACGATATAGAAAACTTAAAGAAAGAGACAGCAGAACTCAGAAAGATAATCGATATGCTGAGTTCAAGGTGATTGACATATGGAAAACAGGATAAAGATATTCAATACACTCACAAAAAAAGTCGAGACCGTGATCCCCAATGAAGACGGAAAGATCGCAATGTATACTTGCGGTCCCACGGTATATCATTTCGCTCATATCGGAAACCTTCGCTGCTACATCATGGAGGATGTACTGGAAAAGACGTTCCGTTATGCGGGCTATGACGTTAAGCGCGTTATGAACATAACCGACGTTGGACACCTTTCGAGCGATGCGGATACCGGCGATGACAAGATGACGAAGGCGGCGGAAAAGGAACATAAGACCGTTATGGAGATCGCCGATTTCTATACAAAGGCCTTCTTTACCGACTGCAACAAGCTTAACATCAAGACTCCCGATGTTGTACAGCCCGCAACCGGATGCATCCCCGAATTCATCCATATGATCGAGGTGCTTCTTGAAAAAGGCTATGCATATGTGGCAGGCGAAAACGTATATTTTGATACATCAAAGCTTTCGGATTATTACGTTCTCTCACCTCAGGACAACCGCGACATGATGGTGGGTGTCCGCGATGACGTGAGCGAAGACACCAACAAGCGCAACCGTTCTGATTTCGTCCTCTGGTTTACAAAATCAAAGTTCGGAAATCAGGATCTTAAGTGGGAGAGCCCCTGGGGACTCGGATATCCCGGATGGCACATCGAGTGCTCCTGCATCAGCATGAAATACCTCGGAGAGCGCATGGATATCCACTGCGGCGGAATAGATAACATCTTCCCTCATCACACAAACGAGATCGCCCAGAGTGAGAGCTACCTCGGACATAAATGGGTTAATTACTGGTTCCATGTGCATCACCTTACGGAAAAGGGTGGCGCAAAGATGAGCAAATCAAGCGGAAAGTCGTTAAATCTGGCATTTGTTGAAGAGAACAAGTACAGACCGCTCGTTTACAGGATGTTCTGCCTCCAGTCACATTACAGAAAGCCTCTTGAGTTCGCTTTTGAGACACTTGATAACGTTGGCGCCGCATACGACAAGCTCACAAAGAAGATCGACGAGCTTAAGAATGAAGCGGGTCTTTCCGCAGAAGATATAAAGAATATCGCGGGAAAGGCTGAGGCTGCCAGAAGAAAAGCGTTAAACGGTTCTCTTGATGTTAAAGCGGAGATCGAAAAAGCACTTTCCGGCACTGCCGTAAATGCAGGAAGCTACTTTGATTATACAGACAAGTTCTTATCCGCCCTTGCGGAAGATCAGAACACATCAATGGCTTTCACCGTGCTTTACGATATGTTAAGGAGCGATGAGAACGCAGCGACAAAGCTGATCCTTGCGGAGAGCTTCGACTATGTTCTTTCGCTTGATCTTACCGCAGACAGAAAGAGCGAAGAAGCGCCCGTTTCCGATGAGCTCAAAGCATTTATCGAACAGAAGATTGCTGAGCGCAAGGAAGCAAAGAAGAACAAGGACTTTGAGACTGCAGACAGGATAAGGGCAGAGCTTCTTGAAAAGCATGTTCAGATAAAAGACACAAGAGAAGGGACGGTCTGGGAACTCGTATAAATGATAGACAGGTTATTTGAAGAATTTGAACTTCCCGAGTTTAAAGCGTCGGAATATCCTTCGCTTGACCTTGCATATATCGGGGACTGCGTATATGAGCTTGCCATAAGGACGGTGCTGCTCTCCGAAGGCCCGAAGCATGTTGACAGCCTTAACAAAAGGGCAAGCCGGCTTGCTAAGGCTGTAACCCAGTCGAAGATCGTGCTCTCGATTCAGGATATCCTCACCGAAGAGGAAATGACGATCTATAAGCGGGCAAGGAACACAAAAGTGAACAGTTCCGCGAAGAACGCGTCAATATCCGATTATCACAGGGCTACGGGCTTTGAAGCGCTTATCGGATATCTTTACCTGAACAAACGCTATGACCGCATGTACGAGCTCATTCATAAGGGCTGGGATGCGATAAAGGAAGACAGATAGGGAAATTATGGAAAACAACAATGAGTTTGTAAATGAAACAAAGATAGAAGGCCGCAATGCGGTCACCGAGGCATTCAGATCCGGAAAGACGATAGATAAGCTCTTTGTGCTGGACGGATGCACTGACGGGGCTGTAAGGACCATAATCCGCGAAGCGAGAAAAGGTGATACCATCATCAATTTCGTTACAAAGGAACGCCTTGACCAGATGTCCGAGACCGGCCATCATCAGGGAGTCATCGCCATGAGCGCTGCTTACGATTATGCCGAAGTCGATGACATCCTTAAAAAAGCGGAAGAGAAGGGAGAACCGCCCTTCATCATCCTTCTTGACGGCATCGAGGATCCTCACAATCTCGGGGCAATAATCCGTACCGCAAATCAGGCAGGGGCACACGGTGTCATAATAACAAAGCACAGAGCGGTGGGACTTACCGCTGTTGTTGCCAGAACATCCGCCGGAGCGCTGAATTATACCCCCGTGGCAAAGGTCACAAATCTCGTCCAGACAATAAAAGAACTTAAAGAAAAAGGACTCTGGTTCGTTTGCGCGGACATGGACGGAGAGGTTATGTATAAGCAGAACCTTACGGGCCCCATCGGACTTGTGATAGGTAACGAGGGAGAAGGCGTGAGCCGCCTCGTTAAGGAAAACTGTGACTATACTGCGTCGATACCCATGAAAGGCCAGATAGATTCCTTGAACGCTTCCGTGGCAGCGGGAATCCTTGCTTACGAGATAGTAAGACAGAGGATGGCAAGCACGCTTTAGCACGCCGTCCGAGAAAGGCGTGCAGTGCTTGCTAAACAATGGCAAGCACAAAATAGACATAAAAAAATCCTCTGAGTGATCAGAGGATTTTTTAAAGCTGTCTAGCAGAATCGAACTGCCGACCTCATCCTTACCAAGGATGCGCTCTACCGGCTGAGCTAAGACAGCTTGTCTTGCCAACGAAACAATACTATACCACTTAGAGCGCATCGTGTCAACTATATTTTTTTTCTTTTGTTATTTCTCTTTTCCTTTAAGCTTTCTCATAAGCATAGCCAGTTTCAGATCCGTATTGTAGAAATCCTTCTTTGAACATCCTGCTCTGCCGCCACCGGCACAAGCACAGGCACAGGCGCAAGCACAGGAGTGAGCGCATGCACATGAACTGTGGGCGCATGAACTGTGAACGCATGTGCTTCTGTGGACTACCACGGGAACAACATGCACGCGCATATAAGTGTTGGGTGAATCGCCGTAACGGAACGTGCCTTCCGATGAATATTTTTCCTTGTCCGCATCGGGGATGGAAGTCTCTTCAACGACTTCTTCGCTTTCGATAAAGCTCCTTCCGCAGTACTCGCACTTGTCCGCATTTTCAGGCCTTGCGGCTCCGCAGCCGGGACATGTGGGATAGTACTTTATGAGAGTACGGGTGATCTTCTTGGTTGTGGTCGCACCGGCGGAGAAGTTGGAACCCGCATTGTAGGAACTCCTTGCTTTCACAGCCATGACTATGACCACTATGACAATAAGTATCGGAACAAAGAACATACCCATGGCTAAGAGGAACATGATGACTTCACCGGCAGACAGATCATCGTCATTTTGTACGGTCTTTGATTCGTCAAACTGAAAAGCCGTTGTGGGATAGGTTACGCTTATTTCGCTGAACTTTTCGCCGACTCCGAGGCTATCTGACCATACGATCCAGCCGTCATCGGTCTTTATGGCTCCGTGAGACCAGGACAAAGCCTTGTCGGCGTTCCAGTATATCTCGATCCGGTCTGTCGCCATATTTTCAAACCAACCCGGAGTGAAGTAGTATACGCTCTCACCTTCTGTAAGGACGTTCATTTCGTACATATAGTCCTGTACAAGAAGGAAATCAAAGGATACCGTCTCATTTTCGGAATATGACCTGTTAAAGTAAACTTCGGCATATGTTCCGGAATAGCTGTCGTCCACTGATATCTTTTTTATGGTCTCGGACTTGGGAGTGATGGATACGTAGTGGCTGTTGGGAATACCGACCTTTACCCAGTCAAGCTTTCCGATGCTGTCATCAAGCACTTTCCATTCTATGTGATAGAGCATATTGAGGGTGGCATCGTCGTTTACTTCGATGACCACCTTATAATCCATTATCTTGTCCGTCGGAGCGGAGGCATGAGCAGAAACAGGAGGAACCGCAAGCGTAAACGTAAAAACAAACGCAAGGAGGAGAGAGAACAGGAGTGTTATTTTCTTCTTCATTTTACTTCCCTCCTTAACGGACATTTTCCGGTGCTGAGCGCGGAGTAATCCCTGCGCTTTTTGCATGCTTCGCTGTTCCAGATCTTTTCCCAGCTGTCTGTATTGATATTTCCGAGAACATCACCGGAAAGCCAGCTCTGGCAGGGAACAACATTACCGGAGGGGCTTATGGCCATATTTGAAAGGCATGCGCCGCATGTGGGAACGGAGAGAGCGTTTTCACGGAAGAATTCCTCTTCGATGCATCCGGGGGATGTGAAGCTTATTTCCATTCCGTTTTCGTATGCGTAGTCTGCCGCATCCTTTAATATCTTTTTAAGATCTTCCTTTTCAAGAGTAAGGGCGCCGGAATTCTCGGAGAGAGCATTACCTGTCGTTATAAGGCCCGAGCATGTTACATAGGTGATGCCGAGGGACTTTAAGAACGCAAGTGTCTTTACATAATCCCTGTTAGCGGTGCAGAGAGGAGTGTTTACGCTTATGTTGAGGCCCGCAGCCACGGCATTTTTAATGCCTGCAACTGTCTCATCGAAGTGATCCCCGCCCACCAGCTTGTTGTGGATATCCTTATCGCAGGAGTAGAAGGTTATCTGTACGCTGTCAAGTTCCGCTTTTCTTAAGCCTTCGCAGTATTCCTTTGTAAGCTTTATGCCGTTGGTGTTAAGGCGTGATACGAACCAGCGGGCATAAGCGATAAGCTCAAAAAGATCGTCGCGCATTGTGGGTTCGCCCCCTGTGAAGGTGACCTGGGTAACGCCCACCGACTTTAATGTGTCTATGATCTTTTTCCATTCGGCTGTGGAAAGCTCTTTTTCGTTTGCCTGCTTCTGACCTGCTGCATAGCAATGAACGCAGCACTGATTGCAGTGCCATCTGCCGTCGCGTTCCATAGCACTCACCATGAGATCCATTCTGTGGGGCGCAGTCATGTGGGGCGCATATTCGCCGATACTTATGTATTCAATGTCCTCGGTGACTTCTTCACCGTAAGCGACCTGCTTGAAGGTTTTCATCATTCTTTCGATGTCGTACTTAAGACGTTTTTTCGACATGAAAGGGAAAACACGTCTTACGGAACGGCACGTAAGCTTTATGATGCTCTCAAGATCTTCTTCGGTTACTTCTTTTCCGTGATATTTGTTCACCTCGGTGATGAATTCGGAGAGAAGTATGCTCCAGGAATAGTTGACGGGTAAGATGTCCTGCCCGTTTATGATGGCGAGGGAGGCGGCGGGCTTTCCGCTTTCTTCCTTGGGCGGGACGAGATGGATGCGCACCACTCCCGGGCCTTCGGGGTTAAGTGTTGTGTGACGGACTTCGGTAAATACGGTCCTCATGTACTTTTCGGGTGTCATTTGTTTTTACCTTTCATGTGTTATCCTTAAAAACCACCGGCTTTTTACAGCCGGTGGCAAAAGTTCGTATTTGGTCTTGTCATGACTTCCAGAGAGAATGGAGATTGCAGTAAGCATATGCCGCAACGACTTCGTCTCCGGGAAGGAGTGCAAACTCAGCTTTAGGTTCATCACCGGGATGAAGGGCTTTACGCTGGTTGCCGTTCTTTGTCTGAACAGCCACCCATTCGATGTAGTGCTCCGGAAGCATCGGATGAGCTACAGAGCCTACGTTCACGGTAACGATATTGCCGTTTACACTCACTACGGGAACGTGCTTTTCAACAGCAGCATCGGTGGTGCCGGCTTTGATCTCTTCCATTGCTTCTCCGCAGCAGATGAGGGGCGAAGCCGAGTCTTTAACAACTGCGATGATCTTACCGCATTTCTTACATCTGAAGAATCTCATTTCCATAAAGCAACCTCCTTCTAATGGTAAAGCGTTATACAAGTTATACTGCGCTTAAACTATAGTCAGTATTATAGCCCGAAAACAGTCGAATTGTCAATCAGAACCGATGATCAGGGAGAAACTATACATACAAGGATACTTGATTTATTTATCCACTATGGTATACTTCATTTAGTATGCGATCTTTCCGACGATATGACACGGCTCATGCCGGTTTAACCATAAAGACATTTGTAAATAAGGGGGCTTGAGGAAGCGATGGGAAAAAACAGAGGGATAACCATATTGATGTTCGGAGTTGTAGGAATACTCCTTATCGTTACTCTTGCGCTTGGTGTTGCCACTGCCGTAAAGCAGGGAAAAGAGCCTAAAACAAACAATGATCGCGGAAAGCAGGTAGCCGATCTGACCGAGACACCGGTTCCTACACAGAGTGCCACCGATATCCCGATGCCTACGGAAACACCCACACCCACACCTACCGAGACCCCGAAGTATGTTGTCTTCCTTGATCCCGGTCAGCAGAGAAACGAGAATAAAGACACCGAGCCCGCAGGCCCGGGCTCCACGGAAATGGTCAAGAAGATGTCTTACGGAGCCACAAGTGTCACCACGGATATGCGTGAGCATGAGTGGAACCTTATTATGGCAAATCTTGTAAAAGACGAGCTGGAAGCCAGGGGCTATAAGGTCGTAATGTCAAGAGACAACGCGGACGTCAACATCTCAAACGGTGAGAGAGCAGTGCTCGCAAACGAATCCGGGGCAGACATCCATGTGGGCATCCAGGCGGATGCAGGCGGAGACGGCGTAAAGGGCGTATATGCCCAGATCCCCAGAAATGACAATCCTTACGTAGGCAAGATGTACAATGATTGCAGAAGCCTTGCAACTTACATAAAGGATGCCGTTATAAAGGCAACGGGAGCCGGCGACAGAGGCTTCTACGAGAACAATTCCCTTGCGGAGATCAACTATTCCAAGATACCCGTGGTAATAATGCAGCTTGGCTTCATGTCAAACCGTGAAGAGGATACGAACCTCCAGAATGCCGAGTACAGGCAGAAGATGGCTGTTGCAATATGCGACGGTATCGATGAATACTTCAAAGCAAAAGAAGATACACACGATTAATAAAAGGATTTATATAACACCATAAATATGCGGAACATAATGCTCATAACGGAATACGACGGAGCGCGCTACGACGGCTGGTCAAAGGCTAAGGGCTCCAAGGAAGGCACGATCTCGGAAAGGATAGACAACGTTCTCTCCGAAATGGAAGGAAAGCCTGTGGAGACCATACCTGCCATTAAGACAGATGCCGGATCCCATGCCCTTAAGCAGGTGGTGACCTTTAAGACGGAAACAAAGATGTCATGCCTTGAGATCAGAAACTATCTTAACCGCTACCTTCCCCGGGACATTGCGGCACTTGAAGTAAAAGAAGTGCCTGAGCGTTTTCACCCCGCCTTCAACGCAAAGGCATTTGTTTTCGAGTACAGGCTTACGATGGGCACATGCCCCTCGGTATTTGACAGGAAATACAATCATTACTGCTTTAAAAAACTGGACACCGCAGCCATGAAGAAAGCGGCTGCAGTCATGACCGGAAAGCACGATCTCAAAGCATTTTCCGACAATCCCAGAATGAAAAAATCAACGGTCAGGGATATAAAGAGCATTGAGATCTACGAAGCCGGGAACGAAGTCCAGATAACCTTTACGGGAGATGACTTCTGGCCCAATATGGTCCGCATAATGACGGCATGTCTCGTAAAAGCCGGAAACGGGGAACTTGACATTGATACATTATCCCGTGCCATTTCGAACGGAGACCGCTCACTGCTCCCCGAGGCAATTGAGCCGAAGGGATTGTTCTTGGCGGATGTGATATATGAATAACAGCATACTCATAAAAAACGGACATGTTGTTGACCCGGGACAGGATATCGACGGACTTTTCGATATCCTTGTTTGTGACGGCACGGTAAATGCCGTTGTTAAGCCCGGAGAGATCAAGGAAGAACAGGGGATGAAGGTGATAGATGCCACAGGACTCCATGTTTTTCCGGGATTTATCGACCTTCATGTTCATTTCAGGGAGCCGGGGCAGGAATACAAAGAGACCATCGAGACAGGTGCAAAGGCGGCTGCACACGGCGGATTTACCACCGTTTGCCTTATGCCGAACACCAACCCCGTTATCGATTCGCCTGAGCTTGTTAAACTCATTGTCGAAAAAGGAAAAGAAGCCTCTGTGAACATCCTTCCCATAGCGGCAGTCACCAAGGGACAGGAAGGAAAGGATCTTGTGGACATAAAGGCGGTCCGGGAAGCGGGAGCCGTGGCACTCAGCGAAGACGGAAAATCCGTTATGGATCCCGATGTCATGCGTCTCGCCATGGAGATCGCAAGAAAAGAGAACATCCCGATATTTGACCACTGCGAAGACAAGACTAAAGTCAATTCCGGCGTCATGAACAAGGGAAAGCGCTCCGAGGAACTGGGGCTTCCAGGCATAACGAACGAAGTGGAAGACAGCATAGCGGAACGGGACATCGCCATTGCTTCGGAGACCGGTGCAATGCTCCATCTCTGTCATTGTTCGACTGAAAGGGCGAGCGATTACATAAGCTATGCAAAGCAGATGGGAGTAAGGCTCACGGCAGAGACATGTCCTCACTACATAGCGCTCACGGATGCGGATATCCCCGAAGATCACGGAAACTGGAAGATGAATCCGCCGCTCAGGACAGGGAAAGACAGGGAT
>JAEEGL010551871.1_pt1 | contig 41954 bp, 27 predicted proteins | sample 9134231 | NCBI WGS metagenome assembly JAEEGL01 (sample SAMN16246548, study PRJNA631951) | gut metagenome | biome: gut microbiome; feature: rumen; material: fiber-attached | host: Bos | place: Iran: Karaj | collected 2018-10
CGGCACCGTATTGGATACGCCGCGATACTCATAGGAATAGGAGGGCAGGTCTCCCGAGCCCCGCTCCGGCCAGCGGTGGTAGTTCATGATGATGCCGATGGCCGTGGCCACGCAGCCGGTGACGCATCGTTTCCCGTCAATGACCGGGCAATATCGGTTATAGGGGTCTCCCTGCGACCACCAGGCCGTTCCCAACCGGACAAACTGGCTGGAAATCAGATTGTCGGATGTCTTGGTGGCCACCCACTTCCGTTCCCGCGCCATCCGGAGGACATTTGCATAATAATCCAACAGGTCGCGCATGGCCTCGGGCATATCCTGCGTCGGGAAAGAACCCGACAGGGAGTATCCCAGCACGGGCGTTGCCGCCTCCTCTCCCGCGACCAGTACATATCCCCCTGAGGTTTCGTTGTCGAACGCGTAAAGCAGGTCGCTTTGGCTCCGTTCGTCGGTAAGCCGCCAGGCCAGTCTGGTCCTGGCGGGGCCGGACGCCCGGGTCTGGGGTTGCGTGGCGAAGAAAGACTCCGCCACCCGCTGCGCCCGGTCCGGAGTCACGGGCCCCGCGAAGGCCGCCTGCAGGCAGGCCAGCAACAAGAATATAGTGATGATCGGCTTATTCATAACGTTCGTCTTATTCATTGTGGTTCCGCATCTTGGAGAAGTCGATATGCATCCCGTCTTCCAGGTCCGTCACCTCTGCCCGTTCGATAAAATGCATGTATTTCGTCGTGACCGATATCGTATGGCTGCCCGACGTGCTGTAGGTATGGGATGCTCCTGCCGAAAAGGGCATGGAGGCTTCGTCTCCCCACCAGATGGTGCTCTTCTCGGCAAAAGGTCCGAAAATGGCGGGCGCCTTCACCTGCTTCCGCTTCCCGGAATAGGTGACCGACACCGAAAGATCTCCGCCTTCTTGATAAACCTGCAGCACGTCCGGCTCGTCAAATCCGGTCAGATATACCTTGATCTGTGCTTCCCGAAGGCCGGTTCCGGTATTCTTCTTCGCTTTCCAGACATACTCCGCACCGCCTTTCTTTCCCTGGCTCTTGACGGCTTCGATCCAGTCTGCGTCGTTCTCCACCCGGTAATTGTCCGTCTGGTCTTCCGCCACCCGGAAAGAGAACTGAGAAGCGACGGAAGAAAGGAAAACTTCCTTTTCGGAAGCGATGATCGTGACTGGCTGCTGATAAACATACAAGGTGTCTGTGAACTCGTAGTTCCCGTCTCTGTATTCCCCTCCGTAGAAGACAATCCTGCCGGACCGCACCTTGCGTGTGGTGTTCCGGGTGTAAGGAAGCGTCATCTTGGAGCAATACGGGTTCTCCCACTCAACGTAGGAGGCGTTGAAATCGAACATTTCATCCGCGTCGTCTCTCAAGCTGTATGCGTACCCTCCCACATTCCGTTCGATGGAAATCACCAATTCTCCGGCCTCGTAATCCAAAGACTCCGCCTCCGGACAGACGATACGGAAATAGGGCTCCGTTCCTTCCTGGACAAAGGTCAGGGTGACGGGTTCGACTTTACCATCGTTGTCCCTGATGGTCACCTTGCCGGAGCGTGTTTCCACGCCTCCGTTCTCTTCGAAAACGAACACCAGTTTCCCGCTGGTCAGGGCCTTGGTCTCTACGAACGAAATCCATCTCCGCGCGTCGGAATCGATATCTACCCGGAAATCCGTATTGTATTGGATGTCAATCTCGAAGGTCCCGCCTTCCTGCGGGATTTCCGTCACGTCGCCCACCTCGATGACCTTCTTCTCTTCCTGGACGAAAGTCAGGGTGACCGTTTCCGCCTTGCCGGCTTTGTCCTTGATGGTTACCTTGCCCGTCCGGGGGTCGGTCTTTCCGTTCTCCGCAAAGACGAACACGAGCTGCCCGCTGGTCAGGGCCTTGGTTTCCACGAAGGAGATCCAGCCCTGGGCGGATTTCTCCACCTGTACGGTGAATTCGGTGCTGTAGGTAATGTCTATCGTATAGGTGCCGCCTTCCGCGGGAATCTCCGTCACGTCCCCGACTTCGATGACCCGTATCTGCTCCTGGACGAAGGTCAGGGTAACCGGCTCGGCCTTCCCGTTGTTGTCCCGGATGGTCACCTTGCCGCTGCGGGAATCGTAAGCGGTGTTTTCTGCAAACGTGAACACCAGTTTTCCGCTGGTCAAGGCCTTGGTCTCCACGAAGGAGATCCAGTCCTGCGCGGCCGGATCCACTTCCACGGAGAAATCCGTATTGTATGCGACGGCGACTTCGTAGGTGCCGCCTTCCGCGGGAATCTCCGTCACGTCGCCCACCTCGATGACCTTTTTCTCTTCCTGGACGAAAGTCAGGGTGACCGTCTCCGCCTTGCCTTTCTTGTCTTTGATAGTCACCTTGCCCGTTCGGGCGTCGGTCTTCTCGTTCTCTGCGAAGACGAACACGAGCCGGCCGCTGGTCAGGGCCTTGGTCTCCACGAAGGAGATCCAGCCCTGGGCGGACTTCTCCACCTGCACGGAGAATTCGGTGTTGTACGCGATTTCCACTTCGTACGTCCCGCCCTCGGCCGCGATGACCGTCACGTCGCCCACTTCGATGATCTTCTTCTCCTTCTGGACGAAGGTGAGGGTGATGGGGCTGACATTCCCGCTCTTGTCGCGGATGGTCACCTTGCCGCTGCGGGCGTCCGGCGTCATATTCTCTGCGAAGAAGAATACCAGCTGCCCGCTGGTAAGGGCTTTGGTCTCCACGAACCTGATCCATTCCTTCGCGGATTCTTCCACCACCACGTCGAAATCGGTATTGTACGTGATCTTTACCTCATAAGTTCCGCCTTCCGCCGGGATTTCCGTGACGTCGCCCACTTCGATAACCCGCCTTTCCTCCTGGACGAGGGTGATTGTCAGGGGATCGGCCTTGCCGCTCTTGTCCTTGACGGTCACTTTGCCCGTGCGCGGATCGAACGCGGTGTTTTCCTCCACGTTGAACACCAGTTTCCCGCTGGTGAGGGCCTTGGTTTCCACGAAGGAGATCCAGGATTTGGCGTCCGCGTCCACCTCCACGGTAAAGTCCGTATTGTACTGGACAGGCACCTCGAACGTGCCGCCCGCGGCGGGTATTTTCGCGACATTGCCCACCATGATGGTGTTCCGGGCCGCCTGGTTGAGCTCTACGCTTTCAGTCAGGCCTTCGCAGTAGATAGTCAGTCTGGCCGAAACCGGATTGGGCTCGTCCGTGGGGCTGGCCGTCACCGTTACGCGGCCGTCGCCCTCGCCGGACGAGGGCGACACGGAGAAGCCCTTTCCGCTTACATTCACGGTCCAGGGGTAGTTGGCCGACACCTGGACGGTCTGCGTGCCGCCGTCCTCGGAGAAGGAAAGGCTCGACGGGCTGACCCGCAGGTAGGCTTCCGGCTTGCAGGCGCCCAGGATGAGGGCGAGAGCCAGGGAGAAAACGACGGGAACGTGTCTTGTCGTCATGATCAGTGGGTTTTACAAGTTTCCTATTCCACGCGGTTCGGAGCGCCCGGCGTAGGCAGGTTCGAAAGCTGGAAGTCCTCGCACAGGCTGTCCAGGTCGAGGCCGTTCGGCATGCGGACGAGGCTCTGCGGCCCCGTGGCGAGTTCCGGACGGCGCGCGAGCATCCAGGCCGGGACGGGCGCAGGGGCCACGGCGATGCAGCCGCCGCCGCGCTGGTCGCCTTCGAGGGTGGCGAGATCCGGACTCGCGATGGTGCCGTTCGCGCTGGAATTGCTCTGCTTCGAGCCGTACACGATGGCGTCCAGCACGGTGCCCGTGGCGGGATCGACGAGCGCGACGGAACCGGCGTTGGCCGCCGGGGCGTAGCACAGGTACAGCCCGTCGCTCTTCTGCCAACCGCTTCCGAGGGGCTGGAGGGCGTCACCGCTGTCGTGCGCGTAACGTGTGGCGGGCGTAAAGGAGATGCCGGTGCCCGGGCAGGAGACGTCCACGCCGTTCGCATGGTCCCGTTTCAGCGGAGCTTCGAGTTCCACCAGGCCGGGTTCGTGCGGGCGTTCCCGTTCGCCGAACTGGCGGACATAGGGCTCCGCGGCCACGAGCACCTGCTTCACCTTGACGATTTCCTTGCGGTCGCCGGTGTCCACGGTCAGTTCAGACCCGGGTTCGAGGTGGGAGGTGCCGACGATGGTCAGCTGCGTCTCGCCGGCGCTGGCAGCCCGGGCGAGGTTGCTCTGCGTGGCGGGGGTGCCCACCTGCGTCACGGTGACCTCTTCATACCGGCCGCCCAGGTCGATGCCCATCTTCTCCCCGACGGCGAATCCGGCCGTCGATGTGACGGGCAGCGTCGAGACGCCGGGACGGAAATGCAGCTTCGGCCCCGTGGAAATGGGGCTGAATACGGTCGTGGGCGCTGCCGCGGGCGCGGCGGGATCCGTTTCCAGCAGCAGGAACTCCCCGGCGCCCAGGCGGGTCCCCTGCGGGAAGGCCAGCGCCTCCACGGGCGCCCAGCCGCTGCGCCGGACCTGCACGGTCAGGCCGGACAGGTCGGCTTCCTCCGACCCGGCATTGTAGAGCTCCACGAACGGTTCAGTAAGGCCGATCTCGTTGATTTTCAGTGCTTCCGAGCAGCGGATGCGGGTGGCCAGCGAGGCGCTGCCGCCTTTCCAGCGAGCGGTGACCGCCATTTCCCCGGACGAGCGTCCGGCGGGTGCGCTCAGCGTGTACTGGACGACCTGCGTCTGCCCCGGCTCCAGGTCGGGGAAGACCTCCGTGTCCGGACGGATGCTCCAGCCTTCGGGCAGCGCCGTATCGAACGCGATGCCGCTGAAGGCTTCCGAAGTCGGATTCTCCAGGAATACGCTCACCAGGCGGTCCTCGCCGGGACGCATCGAGGTTATGCGGGACAGCTCCAGCGGATAGGCACGGTACCGTACCGCCGCGATGTTCCGCTGGACGGCCGCGATGGTCTCGTCCGACGGGTAACCGACGGTCATTACGCCCTCGTAGAAGGTGCCGGCGGAGCCGTTGCCGTTGTCGCCGCCGTTGCCCAGCAGCATGCCGCCCTTCTTGTGCATCGGATAGTAGGCGTCGCTGTCCGGCGAACCGGGCCGGACGCCGCTGTAGAAGGTCGTGACGGGTTCGCCGGTGGCGTCCGCGCCGTGCAGGTCCCACTGGTTGCCGCCGCCTCCGTTCACGTAGACGGACACGAAGCGCCAGTCGGTGATGCTCGGGACGTCGTTCTGTTTGGCGCCGTAGCCGGAGAACAGACCGGCTTCCATGTCGGCCATGATCCAGGGACCTTCGCCGTTGCCGCGGCCCCAGGCCGTGGATGTGCCGTAGTAGGTGGTCTCCATCGTGCCGGTGCCCACGGCGCGGCCGTTGGTGGAGGAGTTGCCGTAGTCGAAGCAGCAGCCGCTGTCGAAGTGTGTGCCGTCGATCACGTAGTAGATGCCTTCCGGTTCGTCGTCGACGGCGAGGCCGCGGGCGTCGTTGCAGCGGTAGCCCATCCCGGGCATCACATAGACGCCGTACACCTTGTGCCCGTCCAGCCAGGCCGGTGCCATGTCGGCGATGGCGGGATTGTTGAAGCCGCCCTTGTCGGGACCCTGGAAGGTGCCCGGCGGCGCGGGCAGCAGATCGTTGCCCTTGCCGGACTGGTCGTAGATGACGGTGATCCGGCAGAGCGTGCCCTGGCAGAAGGCGTCCTGCTTCGCGGCGTCGGCGTAACCATCCCGCGTGGCGCGGATGTCCAGGGCGGCGCCGTCCGAGTCGCGTTCCACGCGGTAGAGCGGTCCCTTGTAGCGGGAGTACAGCCGGCGCGTGGTGCTGTGTGCGGTGACGCAGGGCGTACCGCCCCGTTCATAGATATCGCAGGGGCCGGCTTTCGATGCGGCGGGCGTGCAGCGGACGGCCAGGACGGCGCCGAGGGCGACCGCTCCCAGCGCCAGGACGGAGAACAGTTGGTTTTTCTTCATGGCTATCGGATGGGTTTCAGGCGGAGGATGCCGATGGAATTCTCCGGCATCGTGAATTCAAAGGATTTGCGGACGGTGCCGAGCTGCTTGGCGTGCGGCACCACGGGCTCGGTGTACTTCACTCGGCGGCCGAAGCGGAAGGCCATGCCCACCATGCCGGGACGCTCCCCGGCGCGGGGTCCGCCGACCGTGGGCGGCGTGGCGTAGTCCGGGTGGCTGGAGTAGTAGTTCTGGTCTCCCTGGTTCTTCACGGAGGTGTCGTGCGAGGAGACGAACTCTACGGTGGCCTCGTAGCTCGTTCCGCTGCCGGTCTTGACGGTGAAGACCTTGTCCACGGCCTCGGCGTTGACGAACTTGATGAAGATCTCGCCCGTTTCGGAATCGATGGTGGGCGAGGTATAGACCTTCTCGTCCACGCTGCGGCCGTCCATCGCGCCGGACATCTCGAAGGCGCGGTCGCCCGCGACGGAGAACAGCTGCTGGTAGTAGTAGTTGGTGGAACGCCACATGCCCCGGTTGTCGAACCAGATGAGGTTGGAGTTCCACTTGTTGAAGCCCTTCTTGCAGAAGAGCGGGGCGTAGGCCGCCATCACCACCATGTCGGAGTTGCGCTCCAGGCTGGTCCAGTAGGCCGCCTCGGCCATCGCGGAGGAATAGGCGTTGTTGGCGCGGTTGTTCGCGAACTCGCCCACGAAAACGCGCGTGGGCTGCTTGCGGTCATAGGTGTGGCCTTCTGCGCCGCGGACCTTGCCGGGCAGGTAGCGGTCGCCGTTGGAGTAGAACCAGTCGTCACCCTTGTAGTAGTGTTCGTCCACGATGGTGTCGGGATACTTCGCGTCGATCTGCGCCATGTTGGCGTCGAATTCCTTGCCGGCGTCCGCCGCCCCCGCGGTGGAGACGATGACGATCTCGGGGTGCTGCTCCTTGATGGCCCGGTACATGATGTCGAAACGCTCCCAGAACTCCGGCCCCTGGTTTTCGTTGCCGATGCCCAGGTACTTGAGGTTGAACGGCGCCGGGTGGCCCAGGGAGGCGCGCAGGGCGCCCCATTCGGTATCGGTCCCGCCGTTGCAGAATTCGATGAAATCCAGGGCGTCCTTCACGAAGATGCTGTAGAAGCGGTCGCGGTCGGCCTGCGTGTCCAGCGGGGCGATGTACTGGTGGCCGGCGAACTGGCAGGTGACGCCGTTGTTCAGCACGGGCAGCGGCGTGGCGCCGAGCCCCTCGGCCATCAGCAGGTACTCGTAGAAGCCGACGTACTGCGAGGTCCAGTAGCCCCAGTGGTTACGGAAGCCGATGCGCTCCTCGCGCGGGCCGACGGAGTTCTTCCAGAACACCTGGCCGAAGTAGTTCGTGCCCTCGGAGGCGCAGCCGCCCGGGAAGCGCATGAACTTGGGATGCAGGTCTTCGAGCGCCTCCAGCAGGTCCTTGCGGAACGGGCCGTACCGGCCTTCCTTCCAGAGTTTCGCGGGCTCGGGAACGAGGGTGACGAAGTCCAGCCAGAAGGTGCCGGGCTCGTCCGCCACGATCGCGAGACGGCAGTCCACGGTGCGTTCCGCCTTCAGCGAGCCGGTGTACTGCTTCCAGCCGTTCGCCAGGCGGGGCACAGTGACGACGTTGGAGTTGCGCTGCCCGGCGGCGTCTTCCAGATACACGGAGACGGTTCCCGGATAGTCGGCGCCCTTCAGGTACAGGCCCAGGTCGTAACGCACGCCCTGCTCCGCGGGGATGGAGGCCGTCTGCGTGTTGTTGGAGTAGAAGGCGTCGGGACCGCGCCTGTATTCGGAGATGCCGTAGCCGTTGGCCGCGATGCCGAAGCCCTCGCCGGCCTCCTCGATGTCGAAGCGCACGCTGTACTGGGCGTAGCGCAGGTCGTCGTCATACTGGTCCGCCGGATCGAAGTCGTACTTGCGCTTCAGGTCCTTCACCAGCGGCTTGTCCGCCACGGCGCGGGCGCTGCCCTTCGATCCGTTCCCGCGCAGGACCGTCCAGCCGAAGAAGACGGTGTCGGAGGCGGAGAACTCCCGCGCGTCCGGGGCGGCCGGCACGTTGTAGGCCTGGAAGGAGTTGTTCTGGATCAGCTGCGCGCAGATGCCGCCGTCCACGCTCTGGTTGATGTCCTCGAAGAAGATGCCGGCCAGGGTGGGGCTCACCTCGATGCCCAGTTTGCGCGGCTTGAGGGTGAGGGTGCGCCGTTCGGGCGCCTTGAATCCCTGCAGCTGGAGCATCTTTTCCGCCATGCGGTAGCCCATCAGGCGCATGCCTTCGGTGTTGAAGTGGAACTGGTCGCCCGTGCTCTCGCAGCCGAGCGCGGAGATCACGTATCCGTTGGGCATCACCTCCGGCAGGTGCGACAGCACCACGTCGTTGAACGCGGCGCACACGCCGTCCCGTTCGGCATATTTCAACTCGCCGGCCAGCAGCGGGATCTTGTCGGGGTCGAGTCCGAGTTCGGCGCACAGGTCGTCGTGGATCTTCTTCACGCGGCCCGGCCACGCGGCGTCGTCCGGGTTGGACTCGCCCTGGTGCAGGAGCATCCCCTTGATCACGCCGTACTTCTGCGCCTCGCGGGCGGTCTCCACCAGGCGCCGGTAGGGGCTCATCCCGTACTCCTTGGCCATGTTGATGAGCCAGCTGCGCGAAGGGTCGGCGGCCTCCATCGCGAGGTATTCCTCGCAGGCGTCCTTGTCCCAGAGTTCAAGCTTCGCACCCGCGACGGACACGTTGATCACGCCCACGCGGTACTGCTGCGGCAGCTCCTCGATCATCTTGCGGCCGAAAAAGTCCACCGGGCCCATGTTGGTGCTCTCCCGGCAGATGGGCGGCACGGCCGTGTACCAGTGGTTCCGCACCCGCTCAAAGCGGGGCATGTCCACCGCCGCCATGAACTGGAAACGCGGATCATTGAAGTCCTTGTCCTGCTCGGCCGGGCGGGCGGCCGCCTCCATGTTGGACTGGCCGAAGCACAGATAGATGAAGAAATTGGGGTCGGGGTTCTGGGCTTTAACCGCGATGCAGGAAAGCATCGCAAGAAGAAGCGCGGTCAGGGCTCTTTTCATAAATAATGTGGCTTTTCTGCAAATTTAGCAAAAAAGCCACATTCTTTTCTATCGGGTTTCTTTTTTGACGGAAACGTCAGTCCATAACGGGGCGGATGGCGCTGCCGAAACAGCGATCGTCATTATAGGTGAACCAGGAGTCGGAGGATTTGTTCAGGCAATCCTTCTTGAAGACGAATTCATAAGCCAGCCTTTGGTCGAAAGAAGAGGCGGTCCAGTAGGCGCCGAAATAAACCGGGGTGCTTCCTCCGGGGAGCTTGTTCGTTTTCGAGGTACCGGTAAAGCTGCCGGCGGCCGGGATGAAGATCCAGGTATAGCGGTTCGACTTGCTGAGGAAACGGAAACCGGGAACCCCGGTAAGCTGTCCTGCGTTATCCCTGAAGTTATCCTGCCAGTCCTGAGTGCAACCGTCTACGAGAGCGGCCAATTCCTGCTTTGTGGGAATGCGCCAGGAACCTCCCAGGTTCACGCTGGCTGCGTCATCCGAGGCGGAGAGCGTGAGATTGTTGGTGGTGTACCTGGTTTTCAGGTCGGCATCATAGGAATTCCAGGCATAGCCGCTCTCCTTGCCGCTTTTCCAGGTCAGCGGATCCTGGCTGGAATAATAAGGCTCCGTTTCTCCCCATGCGAAGAAATCGCCGGTATCATATTCATTCTCGGCTCCCAGATTCTTGAAAGCCCAGTATATCCGTTTACCGTTCACATCGATGCCCAGGTCCACCGGGATGATTCCGTTCGAGATATCCGTCCAGTCCGCCGTAGCCGGGAATTTGATGGCCCTTCCTTCGGCCTCTCCCCTATAGAAGGTCTTCCCCGCGAGATCATAGGTGTAATAAGAGGCTGTCCGGGCGGAACCGCCCTTCATCTTTACGAAGGTGAAGTGGTAGTCCGTCGCAGCGCCCCGCGCGCTTTCTGCCAGGATACCGCTGAAAAGGTAGCCTTTGCTCTCGCCTTCGTCTTTATCCGCCTTGTCGTAGACATATCCCGGCAGCGGTGCACCGTGGGTGAGGCTTTCGGTCACAACGACGCCGTCCGCGCTGATGGAGGCGATGGCGGACGGGGTCAGATGCGCCTCCCGAAGCTCGGTGACATCGGCTGCGGCCGCATTGGCATTGTCCACGAAGAACTGGATGTAGCCCGCGGGGATCTTCATGTCGAATGTGCCGGAGATTTCTCCGCCGGTCACGGTGTACGGAAGCGAAGCGGTCAGATAATAGGTATAATAAGTCTTGTCGAAGACAAAGTTCGTTCCGTCATTGGACACCACGGCGTCATTGCCGAACGGCAGATAGACGGCCGTCATCGTGCCTTCTTCGCCCTCCTTGGGTGCCAGGTTGTTCTTGGGGGTCCCGGTCCAGGAAGAACCGTCCCAGCTCAGTTCGAGATAGGCTGGAGCGGCCTGTCCGGAGAAGAAGACGAAAACCACGTCACCGGGCTCCCAACCTGTCTTTACGGCCTTGGTCCGTGCGGCAGGATGCCGCACGTCCAGGCGGAAGGTCACCGGAGCGGCCGCATCCCCGGAAAGTTCGATGGGTTGCTTCTCACAGGAAATCATCAATGCGGCAAGCAAGCAGAACAGCAAGAGTACTTTTTTCATTTCCTTATCCTCCCTCATTATCCGTTGGACAGGTTTTCTTCAGGACCGAATCCGGTAAACGAAGGGTCGGAAATGGCCAGCAGCGTCATTCCGCCCGTTATGGACAAGACCTCCGTCACGGGAGGCTCGTAAAAAGATTTATTCTCAGTCATTCGCTAAATGATTATTAGTAGTTTGTGCGAATATAATGAAAAAACAGATATGGAGCAAAAAGAGAGAGGCCCGGCTTCTCTCGACAGCCGGACCTCTCTCACCAACCAAATAATATTAAACTAAAACAAAAACGTAGAAGGGTGTCTTTTTTAGTCCCAACCCGGGTTCTGCTTCAAGCCTTCGCCGGTCTCCGCGTTCCATTCGTTGATCGTGATCACATCGTACGGGAACGGAAGGAGTTCGTGCTTGTTGGACTTCCAGCCGCCGCCCTTGGCAGCCCATCCGTCATCGTGGAAATAGATGTGGGCCTTGTGCGGCTGGCCGGACGTCTTCTTGCCTCCGGATCCGTGGATGTAGAACTCGTCGTGAAGATAAGGCGTCTCGTCGAAGCTCTTGAACGCCAGCGCCTTGGGGGCGTCGCCCCAGCGGACGAGATCCCAGAAACGGGTGCCTTCCCAGGCTAGCTCGAACCATTTCTCCTGTTTGACGTTGTCCATCGTGAGGGCGTCGTAGGTAGGGGCGCCGGCACGCTCGGCCACCATATTGAGGTACTTCAGGCCGTCGTTGTCGTTCGTCATGGCGCAGGCCTCGGCGTAGAGAAGCAGGACCTCCGCATAACGCATGATGATGCGGTTCTCCTCGGTAACGGTCGCGTTGTTCGGGATGAGATCCGACTGCCAGGGCAGGAGCTTGAAGAAGTAATAGCCGTAGTTGGCATAGGTCTCGTCATACTTCTCGCAGTTCAGGCCGCGGCGGAAGTCCATCAGCTTCTCCTCCCTGGTCATGTCGGCGTCGGCCTTGTAATGGATCGTCACCTTGTTGCCTTCGCTGTCGCGGGCTTCCGCATCGCCTTCCTCCAGCGGGTAGGGGAAGTCGGTGAGGAACTCCTCGTAGGAGACGAACCACGCCTTGCGGCGGGCCGAGTTGGGCTCGTGCGCCATGATGGCATCCATGAACTGCTTGGTGGGGGAGACGTTGTTGCCCCAGCCGTCACCGGCCTGGATGAGCACCGAGGGGTACTTCTTGATGTTGCGGAGGAACAGGGCCTGGTTGCGCTGGAAATGGTACTTCCAGTCTCCCATGCTGATGCCCTGGTTGTACATGTAGTTCATCTCGAGGACCTTCTCCTCATTGCCGTCGCAGACCACGTGGAAGAGGTTCCAGAGGTCCTCGGTGGGAGCCAGGGCATAGTTGCCGGAATTGATGACCTCCTTGAGGGAGGCCTTGGCGCCTTCCCAGTCCTTGTTGAAGACTTGCGCCTTGCCCAGGAACGCCTGCGCGGCGCCCTTGGTCATCCTGTAGGCGCCGGCCTTGTCGCCCGGGCCCTTGCGGGGCTCGAGTTCGGGGATGGCGGCCTTGAACTCTTCGATGCACCAGTCCATCAGGACCTGGTGGTCGCAGTTGGTGGGACGGGCGTCTCCGGAGAGCACGTGGTCCACGAGCGGCGGGGTGCCCCAGAAGGTGGCCAGGGTGAAGTGTGACCAGGCGCGGATGGCGCGGGCCTCGGCCACGCATTTCTTCTTGATCGGAGAGTCGCAGAGTTCGCCGCTCTCGCCCCAGAAGTTGTCGATGACCAGGTTGCACTTGTAGATGATGGAATACAGTCCCTTGTAGACAACCCGGATGTGGGGAACGGTGCTGTCATAGGTGTTGCGGAATTCGTTCATGTCCTGCGCACCGGAGGAGCTGCCGTCTTTCTTGCCGCCGCCCCAGTAGAGCTCGTCACCGCAGGCGTTCACGACCACGTTCCAGGCCGGATTGTTGCTGCCCTGCGAGTTGATCATATTGATGAACTGGTGATACACGGCCGTGAGGGCCGACTGGGCATCCTCGTCAGTCTGGTAGAAGTCCTCGTACGCGATGACGCCCTTCTGCTGGATGTTCAGAAGTTCCTGGTTGCAGGAGGTGGTGCAGAACACCGCCAGGGCAACGGATAATCCCAAAATGATATACTTTTTCATATTGCTGTCAGATTAGAAGGAGATATTGACACCGAACATCAGTCTCTTGGCATTCGGGTAAGAACCCTTGTCCAGACCCATACCGGAGGTTGAACCGGTGGAAGCGGTCTCCGGGTCGAATCCCGGATACTTGGTGAACACGAACCAGTCGTCCATCGAGGCGTAGATGCGGAGGTTGTCCACGAAGATCTTCTTGAGCCAGTTCTTCGGCAGGGTGTAGCCGAGCTGGATCTGCTTGATCTTGAAGTAGTTGCCAGGGAATACGACGGCGGAAGAGCTCCAGAATCCCTTGCTGTTCCACATGTTCTCGATCTTGGGGATGGACTTGCCGGACTCGTTGTAGAAGTAGGTAAGGGCGTTGATGTTCATATGGTCGACACGGTACACGCAAGGCATCAGCTGGTGCCCGGCGGCGCCGGAGCCGAACAGGGTGAAGTCGATACCCTTCCAGTCCATGTGCAGGGTGAGGCCGAACGTGACGGGCGGGAGGGCGCTGCCCATGTAGCCCATGTCGGCATCCACCGGATCCTGGGTGATCGAGCCGTCTGCGGCATAGTAGTTGGCCTTGCCGCCCTCTCCGATGCCGGCGTACTTGTAGCCGCGGAAGAACCACACCGGGTAGCCTTCCTCGAACCAGGTGGAGAACTTCATGTTGCCGAAGCTGGAGCCTTTCTGGTGTCCCACGGTGGGCTCGAGGTAAGTCACGCGGTTCTTGAGGGTGGACAGGTTGCCGTTGATGCTGTAGTGGAAGTCACCGACGGAGTCCTGCCATCCGAGTTCGAATTCCCAACCGGTGTTGTTCACGGAACCGGCGTTCACGGTCTGGGAGCTGACACCGACTTCGGCCACCGGGGAAATGCTCACGAGCAGGTCGCGGGTGTCCTTGTTGAACCAGTCCACGCCGAGGGTGAGGCGGTTGTTGAACATCCGCAGGTCCATACCGATGTCCGTCTGTACGGAAGTCTCCCAGGTCAGGTCCGGATTGGCGAGGCCGTCCGGCTGCGAGCCCAGGGTGAGGGTCTCGTCCTCGCCGAACTGGTAGCTCCTGCTGTTGTAGGAGATGGAGGTGGAATACGGATAGCCGGAGAGGACGGCGATGTTGCCGTTGATACCCCAGGAGCCGCGGAATTTCAGGAAGCTGAGGATGTCGCGGCTGATGTTGTCCTTGATGAAGCGCTCGTTGCTGACGGTCCAGCCGGCGGAGACGGAGGGGAAGTAGCCCCAGCGGTTCTTCGGGGAGAGCTTGGAGGAGTCGAAGGCGTCGGCGCGGAAGTTGGTCTGGATGCTGTACCGGTTGTCGTAGGTGTACATCAGTCGGCCGAAGTAGGAGATCTGGGTGGACTGGCTGGGGGTGCCGCCGCTGATGCTCTTGGTGCCGGAACCGTTGTCCTGGCTGAGGTAGCGGAAGTTTTCGGCATAACCCTTCAGGGGATCCTCACCGGTCAGGCCGGCGCCCACGCCGCGGTTGTCGGAGTAGGTGTAGGACATACCGGCCATCGCGCCGATGTCGTGCTTGCCGCCGAGGGTCACGTTGTAGTTGGCGAAGTTCTCCCACTGGTAGTAGTAGCTCTGCGAAGAGTTGGCGGTGATGCTGTAGGTCGTCGAGTAGTTCTTGGCGTTCGCGTGGTAGGGTTCCGAGAAGTCGCTGGTATAGCTCTGCTTGACGCGGTAGCCCAGGCGGGAGGTGAACACGAGGCCCTTGAACGGGGTGAGGTTCGCGAACACGGTGCCGCGGATCTGCCAGCCCTCTTCCTTGTTCTGGTTGCGGTCGCGGTAGATGAGCGGGTTGACGCCGTCGCCTTCGAGGATCTTGGAAACGGCATAATACCAGCCGGGATGGTCTTCCGGTCCGTAGACCTTCACGCCCTTGGCCAGGGCGTCCTTCATGCCGAGGGGCAGGTCGTCGACCGACGTGAAGTAGACCGGGGTAAGCGGGTCGATGATGAGGGTACCCAGCAGACCGGCGCCGCTGCCGGCATACTCGGAGTGCTCGCCGATCTTCTGCTGCTTGCGGAATTCGACGGAGGTGTTGGTGCCGACGGTGAACCAGGACTTGATCTTGTAGTCGGCGTTGATCTGGCCGGTGAGGCGCTTGAAGGTATCGGTGTTCCCGCGCGCCATGCCGTCTTCGTCCACATAATTGATGGAGAGGAAGTAGGAACCGCGGTCATTGCCGCCCTGTGCGCCGAGGGTGTGGCTGTGGGTGATGCCGGTCCCATACAGGACGTCGGCCCAGTTGGTGTCGGTCTTGCCGTCCCACACGCCGGTCTTGATCATTTCTTCGACGGAGGGCTGCTGGCCGGCCTGCTGCTGCCAGTCGATATACTGGGCGGCGTTCATTACCTGGGCATGGTGGCCGAGCTGGGCCAGGGTAATCTTGTAATTATAGAAGATGTTGCCGTCCTTGGATTGGTTCTTGGCGCCGTTCTGGGTGGTGATGAGCACAACGCCGTTACCGGCTTGCGCACCGTAGATGGCGGCGGAGGCGGCGTCCTTCAGGACCTCCATCGATTCGATCATCGAGGGGTCGAGGTAGTCGATCTTGTCCACCTTCAGGCCGTCCACGATGAGGAGCGGGCCGAGGCCGGAGCCGCTGTTGGAGGAGATACCGCGGACGCGGATGGATGCGCCTTCACCCGGAGCACCGGAGTCGTTGAAGATCTGCACGCCGGCGGCCTTGCCCTGGAGGGCGGCGGCGGCGTCGGAGGTGGAGCGGTTCTGCAGCTCGGTTTCGCGGACGGAGGCCACGGATCCGGTGAGGTCGCTCTTGCGCTGCACGCCGTAGCCGATGACCACCGTTTCTTCAAGCATCTCGGCATCCTCCTCAAGGACGATGTTGAAAACACTCTGGTTGCCGATGGCAAAGGTCTGGCTCGTGTAGCCGATGCTCTCGACGGAGATGCTGGCGCCGGCAGGGACGCTCAGCGAGAAGTTGCCGTCCAGGTCGGTGGCTGCACCGATGCGGGAATTGCCGACCACCGTGACGGCCGCGCCGATGACCGGCTGTCCGGACGTGTCGACGATCTTGCCGCTGATGGTACGGTTCTGGGCAGAGGCTTCGAAACCTCCCCAAACAGTAAGGAGTATCGTCAGGATACCCATTACTTTCATCAGATGTTTTAGCATTGGAATAATGGTTTATGAAAATGGTTGTCGATGCGTTGGTTCATGGAAACAAAGTTAGGATACAGACGCACAGGGAGGCTGTGCGACGTGTAACATATTACACCGGTCGGTGTAACCGCGTGTAACAATCCCTTGTTGTGATGTTACAAACCCTTGTTCTGCTGGTTGAATTCGGACGGGCTGACGCCGTACAGGGTTTTGAAGGCGGCGGTAAAGGAGCTTGCGCTCTGGAAGCCGACGGCGTCGGCAAGTTCGGATATGGCGTACTTTTTCCCGGAAAGCATTTCCGCGGCTTTCTTGAGCCGCAGGTTGCGGATGAAGTCGCGCGATGTCTGGCCGGTCAGCTCCTTGAGCTTCCGGTGCAGGTGCACCCGGCTGATGCCCGTCTCGGCGGCAACCTGTTCCACGGTCAGGTCCGGATCGCCGAGGTGTTCGTTGACCACCCGGACGATGCGCTCGAGCAGGCGGTCGTCCGGCGTCTTGATGCCCACTTCGCGGATGTCGCTTTCATCCACCTTGGGTTGCGTAAGCGTGACTTTCAGGCGTTCGCGTCCCTTGATGAGATTGTCCAGGGTGGTCTTCAGCACTTCGATGTTGAACGGCTTGGTGACATAGGCGTCCGCCCCGGCCTCGATGCCTTCGATCTTGTCGCGGTCCAGCGTCCGGGCCGTCAGGAGGACGACCGGGAGGGAGCTGATGTTGGGGTTCTTGCGGATTTTCGCGCAGAGTTCGAATCCGTCCATCCCGGGCATGATGACGTCGCTGATGACCAGGTCCGGATGCTCGGAAAGGGCCAGGCTGTAGGCCTGTTTCCCGTTTTCGGCCTCCAGGATCCGGTAGGTGGCGGACAGTTCCGTGGCCAACCAGTGCCGGATCTCGCTGTTGTCGTCGACGACCAGGATGGCGTGTCTCTTCCGTCCCTTGTCTTCCTGCAGGCCGTCCTGGCCGGTGACCTGCGGGACGGAGAGGTTCATCTTGTAATCTTTCGGGCGGGCAGTGTCCGCAATCTGTTCGTCGCTCAAGTGCGCATTGCCGAGCGGCAGGGTCACGGTAAAGACCGCACCGTCTCCTTCCGGATTGTTGGCGGCGCGGATGGAGCCGTGGTGGAGCGTCGTGATGGTCTTGGCGAAATACAGGCCGATTCCCGTGCCGGAAGCGGCGTCCGGGCTTTGGTAGAACAGGTCGAAAATGTGCTGGAGGGCATTTGCGTCGATGCCGCTGCCGTTGTCCTTGACCTCGATCACGGCAGCGTCGGCGCCGGCCGATACGGTCACCTGTACACTTCCGCCGGAAGGCGTGTATTTCAAGGCGTTGGACAGGAGGTTGGCGATCACCTTATTGAAGTAATCCCGGTCCAGCCAGACCTCCAGGTCCCGGGAACAGGCATAACGGAAGGCGAGCCGCTGCCCGTTGCGCTCTGCCTGGGGCCGGAACAGATCGCAGACCGAGGATACGTACCGGACCAGTTCCACGGGGGCGAAGGACAGTTTCATCGCACCTTCGTCGGCTTTGCTGATGTCCAGCGTCTGGTCCAGGATGTGGAGCACGTTGTCCGCATTCCGGCCGATGATGGCGTAGGCGCGCTGCCGTTCCGGGTCGGGATCCGTTTCGATCAGTTTCTGGAGCGGGGCCTTGACCAGGGTCATCGGAGACCGGATTTCGTGGGACAGGCTCAGGAAGAAGCGCAGTTTGTCTTCCTTTTCGCTTTGTTCCCGCGCATACCGGGCGAGTTCCTTCCGTCCCTCGGAAAGACGCCGGAACTGGGAGGCGATGACGCCGGCCAGGAGCAGGCCCAGGAGGAAGTACAGGCCGATGGCCAGGGGCGAGGCCCATCGGGAAGGGCGCACCCGCACGGACAGCGAGGCCGGTTCGGAAGCGGCTCCTCCGAAGATGGCCCTGACGCTGAATCTGTGCCGTCCGGGCGTGAGATCGCCGAAAGTGACGCTGGTCTGGCCGCGGTCGAGCGTATTCCAGGCCTGGCCGTTGACCGAATAGCTGAACTGCAGGTTGGACGGGCCGATGAATTCGGCCGTGGTGAAGGAAACGGTGCAGGAGCGGTCCGTGTGGGAAAGCACATAGGTGCCGTCGTCCCGCAGCGGGATATGGCGTCCCGGTACGCTGAAAGAAACGATCTTGACGTGGGGCAGGGAAGCCGGGGCGTGGATTTCCGACGGTTTGAAATAGGTGACGCCTTCGATGCCGCCGAAGTAGATGCGTCCGTCGGGGCCGGTGGCGGAGACCTTCCGGAGGAATTCCCCGACGAGGAGGTCGTCCTCGGAAAAACCGATGGAGCGGGTGTCGGGGTCGAAGCGTACCAGGCGGGTGCTGGTACTCATCCAGAGTTCCCCGTCCGCTCCGATCTCAACGCTGAGCACCGTGTTGTCCGGGAGGCCGTCGGCCATCGTCAGGAAGTCGGCGTCCAGGGTGTTCAGGTCGAGGATCGCCAGGCCTTCGACGGTGCAGGCATACAGGTTCTTGCTGTCCGCGGCCAGGCAATAGACCTGGACGCCCGGGATCGCGTGATGCAGCACGGACGGCGGGCCGTCGGAGATGTCCAGCTGGTAAATGCCGTCGGCAGATGCGACGAAGAGGCGGTTCCCCTTGACCAGCAGGTCGGAGACCCGGGGATTGATGGCTTCGTTCTGGATTTCGGGCCGATCCGTCCGGTGGCGGACCGGGTCGTAGCAATAGAGCCCGGACCCCATGGCGCCAGCCCACAGGCGTCCTGAATCGTCCTGGACGATGCTGCGGGGGATGTTGACGGGACGGTCTTCCGGGTTGAGTTCCGTGGTGTTGACCAGCCGTTCCCGCACCGTATCCAGCCGCCACAATCCGTCTTCGAAAGAACCGAACCAGAGATAGCCGTCCCGGTCCCGGGTCAGGCCGAAGATGGCATCCGGGAAGCCGTCTTCCAGGCCGTAATGCTTCAGCGGGGCGAGATTCGCGTCCAGCAGGTAGAGCCCGCTGCCCTGCGTGCCGACCCAGAGCCTGCCGTCCCGTTCCGACAGCAGGGAGGAGACCGGCATCGAGCCGATCACATCGGCGACGAAGGAGTGGCTGCCGAGGTAACGGAAGGCGACATCCTCCGCGGGGATCATGATCACGCCGCGTTGGTAGGCGGCCAGCCACAGGTTGCCGTCCCGGTCTTTCAGGATATGGTGGACGTTCATCGTGGCCGGATCGCAGGGGATGGTGTCGGACCGGAGCAGGGACCATCCGCCCGTGCGGGTGTCCAGGACCCGGACGCCGTTTCCGTCCGTGCAGAAGAGGACCCGGCCGTCACCGGTGTTCAGGATGCAGATGACCCGCATCCCTTCCAGCCCGGGGGCGGCATCGGGCTCGAAACGGTCCGTGGCCGGGTTGTAATGGCAGATGTTGCCGGAATGGTCCGCGGCATACACGATCCCTTGTTCCGGGTTGGAGACGGTGACGAAAGCGTCTGCAAAGTTTTCCGGGGTGTAATGGCTCCAGAAGCCTCCGGGATTCAGTTTATAGACGCCGTCGCCGTGCCGGGCGCACCAGACGGTTCCGTCCGCGTCCATCTGGAGGGTGCCCGTCATCCGGGTGGGAATGGGGACCCGGAGCTCGGTCAGGACGGATGTCCCGTCTTCGCGGGAGACCAGTTTCAGCAAGTCGTTACCGGACAGCCAGACGGTATGGTCGTTATAGTAGAGCATGTGGTTGATGTTCCCGGTGTAGGTGACGCCGGGTTCGCTCTCCAGCGGGGCGGAAAAAGCGTCCGTCTTCGGATCGTAGAACTGGATGCCCTGCTGCCCGGCCACCAGCAGGCGCCCCTGCCCGTCTTCCATAAAGGAGCGTACGGTGTTGTGGGCGATGGAATGCGGGTCGGCCGGGTTGTGCCTGTACGTGTGGATGGACAGTCCGTCGTAGCGGTTGAGTCCGTTTTCGGTGGCAATCCAGATATCCCCGCGCCTGTCCTGGTAAACGGCGTTGACGTTGCTGCTGCTGAGGCCGTCCCCGACGGACAGCAGGATGCAGCGCTGCGCCCGGAGCGCCAGGGGGCACAGGATAAGGAACAGCGTGAACAGGATCTTCCGCATGGTCATCAACAAGCTTGCAGACCAAAGATAATCAAAAATGTAACATCCGGACCCGGTCGGGGTTCGGATGTTACATGCGGACGGAAAGATGTTACATCGTCCGTCAGTCAGCCATCTGTTTGGCCATCAGCTGTTCGAATTCGTCGCGGGGCATCCGGCCGTCCAGGCAGATGAAGGTGACCGAGGCGGGCTCGGCGGCCAGCATCACGAATCCTTCCACGGTCTTTTCGTTGCCGACGGTGTACATGCGGACGGTCTGGCCGGAGTCCTTGGCCTCCATCAGCATCTCGTATTTGCCGGAATTGATGAAGCGCTCGGCTTCCGCGCGCAGGTTGCCGTTGATCTTCTCGTTCTCGCTGTTGATGATGTACATCCCGGAGAGCGAACGGATGATGGAGGAGAAATTGACCTCGCCGTCGCCGGTGTCGACCTCGGGAATCTTGCCGATGAGGCGGAACATGGCGGGGGAGATGTAGACGGCGGAGACGTTCTCCTCGTCGGAGTATTTCTGGTAGATGCTCCGGCCGTTCTGGGCGGCGGCGGAGACGGTGAGCAGCAGGGCTGCGATCAGGATAATAAAGTGTTTCATTTCGATTGGGTCTTGTTGAGGATGGTTTTGGGAAGTTCTGCGGCGGAACCGGCCTCGCGGGCGAGGTCCACGCCGGCGGACATCTTGTCCGAAATGGTCTGGAAGGCCTTTTCCACTTCGGCATAGGCGAGCAGCGGGTCGTCGAAGCTGTCCTTCGGACCGCGCTGCGGGAGCAGGACGATGGCCGCCGCGGCGACGGCCGCCACCGCGAACGGGGCGAGCCGGAGTGCCGGGTGCGGGCGGGCGGATTCCGCCAGTTCGCGGGCCGCCAGGGTCTGCCGCAGGCGCCGCTCCAGGCCGTCCGGGACGGTTACGGGCGCTTCCAGCGCTTTCCGCTCGAGTTCTTCGAGGCTGAGGTTTTCAATTTCTTCCAGGGTTTTCATATGATGTATCTTAATTTTCTGCGGGCCTGCGAAAGCAGCACGCGCAAGGTAAGGTAATTGATGCCGGTCCGTTCGGAAATCTCTTCGTAGGAGAGGCCGTCGAGCGTGCGGAGCGTCAGGACTTCCCGCTGCCGTTCGGGCAGGGATTTGATGGCGTCCAGGACCTTGGCGAGCCGTTCCTTTTCGTCCACCGCCTCATCCTGGCGGCCGGGCAGTTCCGGCTCGGGCATCTCCGGCGGCGTCAGCATTTTCCGGCTGCGCCGGATGCGGTCCAGGCAGAGGTTCCGCAGCACCCGGATGCCGTAGCCCGCGGGATTGCGGATGCCGTCCAGGGCGTCCCGGCCGTTCCAGAGCCGCAGGAACAACTCCTGCACGGCATCTTCGGCCTCCGCCGCGTCCTCCAGGATATAGAAGGCTACGCGGTAGAAAGTCGCGGCCTGCGAAAGGTACTCCGTCTGGAAACGCGCGGGGGTCATTCCGTCATCAGTTTGCCCAGGGTGTCCATCGAGACCGTGCCGGTCAGGCAGATCAGCGCGCAGTCGTTCGGAGCGTGGAGGACGAAGTCGCGGACCAGTCCGTTCGCGTCGTCCACGATGCCGAAGACCTGCATGGAGGAATTGCCGTCCTTGGCTTCCATCAGCAGCTCGCTGCCGTCCAGGGCCTGCGCGAGGCGGGTGTTGAGGCGCGCTTTCACGTCGGGCGCGGCGCCGTCATACTCCAGGACGGTCAGTTTCTTCAGCCCCTTCATCATCCGGAACGCCTCGCGGGCGTCGGGATCGGACTTGGCGGCCAGGCGGACGGCGCCTTTGATGGCTCCGGTTGCCAGACGGTTCAGTTTCACGACTTCCACGCCGTCGTAACCGCGGAATTCGGTGACGATGGCGGCGAGTTCCGACCGGGAGAGCGTCCGGGAAGGCCGGGCGGCGGAGGCTGCGAGCGGCAGCAGCGCCAGGGCGAGGATCAGTAGTATTCTTTTCATCATATATGGATTGTTACGGGAGCCGCAGGCGGTGCACCGGAAGCCCGGCTCCGAATACTAGACGAAGATAACGAAAAAATGTTAATCGCCCGGAAATGATTATCTTTGTGAAACGCTGAAACCAACTCCTGTATGAAATCCAGACTCCTGACCTTCGCGCTGGCCTGCCTGCTTGCCGCAAGCGGCATCCAGGCCCGCAATCCGGCGCAGCCTTCCTGGCTGGCTGACGCCGTGTTCTACCAAATCTATCCCTCGTCCTACCAGGACAGCGACGGCAACGGCATCGGCGATATCCCGGGCATCCTCTCGCGCCTGGACTACATCAAGTCCATCGGCGTGACAGCCGTCTGGCTCAACCCGGTCTATGTGTCCGGCTGGACGGACGGCGGCTACGACGTCATCGACTTTTACCGGGTGGACCCGCGCTTCGGGACCAATTCTGACCTGGTGGAACTGATCAGGCAGGCCCACGCCCGCGGCATCAAGGTCGTGATGGACCTCGTGGCAGGGCACTCCTCCGACCAGAACGAATGGTTCCTGCAGTCGCGAGAGGGTGCGGACCTGCGCTATTCGGACTATTTTATCTGGCCGTCCTTCAAGCCGGACGGGGATCCGCTGCTGAACAAATTCGTCGCGACGGATGCACCCCGCGGCCCCTACTACATCAAGAACTTCTTCGACACCCAGCCGGCCCTGAACTTCGGTTTCGCCAACCCCGACCCGGTGCATCCCTGGGAGCAGGCGGTGGACGCGCCCGGTCCGATGGCGATGCGGCGCGAACTCAAGAACATTATCTCCTTTTGGATGGACAAGGGGGTGGACGGTTTCCGCGTGGATATGGCGGCGAGCCTGGTGAAGAACGACCCGGACAAGTCGGCCACCATCAAGCTGTGGAAGGATGACCTGATGCCTTGGTTCGATGCGGAGTACCCCGAGGGCGTGCTGATCGCCGAATGGTTCAACCCGGCCCAGTCCGTCGCGCAGGCGGGCTTCGACCTGGACTTCTTCTGCCACGACGGGCAGTACAACTACTCCACGTTGTTCTTCTATGGTCGCCGGGGCTTCGGTCCCAACGCTACCATCTCCACGCCTTACTTCGACAAGGCGGGGTTGGGTGAACTGAAGACCTGGCATGACCTTTATACCTACCAGTACGATGCCGTGCAGGGAAGCGGATATGTATGTATGCCCACGGGCAACCACGACTTCAACCGCGTGTGCACCGAGGGCCGCACGACGCCGGAGGAACTCAAGGTCGCGATGACCTTCTTCCTGACGATGCCCGGCGTGCCGTTCATCTACTACGGCGACGAGATCGGGCTCAAGCAGAACCCGGCCGCCCCTTCGACCGACGGCTCCGGATTCCGGGCCGGCTGCCGCATCCCGATGCTCTGGGACGGTACGGCCAACGGCGGTTTCTCCACGGCTCCCATCGACAAGATCTACATCCCGCAAGATCCGGATCCGGACCGTATGACCGTGGAGAAAGAAGAGAATGACCCGAACTCCCTGCTGAACTATGTCCGGACGCTCCTGAAACTCCGCAGGGATGTCAAGGCGCTCGGTGCCGACGCTTCCTGGAAGCTGGTCAGCAGCCTGGACCAGCCGTATCCGATGGTCTATGAGCGCAAACTCGGAAACGAACGCTGCCGGGTGGTGCTCAACCCGTCCGGCAAGCAGGTTTCCGTAACCCTTCCGAACGAAAACGTGAAACCGGAGATCATCGGCGGCAGCTATAGGAAGTGCACATACAAGCAGTCCCGGAAGGGTGATACGATCACGATTTCCCCGGTCTCTGCGGCTATTTTAAAATTCTGACCTATGAAGAAATCATTGATTCCGGGGGCAGTGCTTGTAACGGTATTTGCCCTTACGGCCGGCGCACAGCCGCAATGGCAGCCGCCGCAGATCGTTTCCAAGGCAGACCGCTCCACCGTGGAGTTCGTGGTCCGCGATTCCAAGCCCATCTTGATGGATATCTACCAGTTCGAGGACCAGAAGACGGAAGGCGGCCGGCCGGTGTTCATCTATTCCTTTGGCGGCGCCTGGGCGATGGGGTCCCGGGTGGATGCCCTCTGCAACCCCTTGTACGACCACCTCTGCGAAAAAGGCTGGGTCTGCGTTGCCATCGACTATCGGCTCGGCTCCGCCCGCGGCCGGGACGGAAAACCGCTTATCACGCCCCCGGAGGGATACAATGCTTTCCAATACGCGATAGACATTGGCGTGGAGGATCTGTATGCGGCAACCACCTGGCTCGTCCGGCATGCCGACGAGTACAACATCGACCCCGATAAAATCGTCATCAGCGGCAGCAGCGCGGGTGCCATCAACAGCATGAACGCAGAGTACTATATCTGCACGGGCCACAGGATCGCGAAGGAGAACCTCCCCGCCGGTTTCAACTATGCCGGCGTGGTCCCGATGGCGGGCGCCGTCTACCTGACCGGCGATGGCGATACGGCGCTCAGATGGGACCGGAAGCCCTGCCCGATGTGCTTCTTCCACGGTTCGGCGGACCCGACCGTGACCTTTGACCTGGAGAACGGTCCCAACCGCCATGGGTTCGGCCCCAAATACCTCAGCCAGCAACTCTTCAATATGAACGTTCCCTATATGCTCTACGAGTATGCCGGCGGCGACCACGTCATGGCGCTCCTCCCGCTGAAATGGTTCTGGAACGAGATCGACTCGTTCCTCGACCGGATCGTCCTCGGAGGCCAGGACCTCAAGGTCCACGCGACCGAGCGGTCGCAGAAGCCCCGCACGAACGAGAACTGGCTCGACACCGTGCGTCCCGGACAATTTGAGGCCGTGAACCGTATGCGTGGCCAGGGCGCACCACAGAGACCATAGCGTATGGGACCCAAGAAATCCAACCTGTCCAGGCTGCTGCCGGTGATGTTCGCGTTCTTCGCGATGGGGTTCGTGGATATGGTGGGCACGGCCACGAACTACGTGAAGGCAGACTTTACATTGTCCGACACGATGGCGAACTTCCTGCCGTCGATGGTCTTCCTTTGGTTCTTCTTCCTGTCCGTGCCCACTGGGCTGCTGATGAACAAGATCGGAAAGCGGAAGACGGTGCTCCTGAGCTTGGTGGTGACGGCCCTGGCGCTGGTGCTCCCTTTGTGTGCGTACAATTACCCCGTGCTGCTGGTTTCCTTCTGCCTGCTGGGCATCGGGAACACGCTGATGCAGGTTTCGCTCAACCCGCTGATCACCTGCATCGTCAGCGGAGAGAAGCTGGCTAGCACCCTCACCTTCGGGCAGTTCATCAAGGCCATCGCCTCGTTCATCGCGCCCCTCATCGCCAGCTGGGCCTCCGTCCGCTTTGGCGACTGGCGCCTGCTGTATCCCATTTTCCTCGCTTTCGCCGTCATAGCCACGGTGTACCTGGGCGTGACCAAGATAGAGGAGGAGATCCCGAAAGACAAGTCCTCCGGTTTCATCGATTGCCTCAAGCTTCTCGGGGACACCACCGTCCTGCTTTTCTTCCTGGGCATCATCTCACACGTGGGTATTGACGTGGGCGTGAATACCTGCGCCCCGAAGATCATCATGGAGCGCCTCGGACTCCCGCTGGAAAAGGCCGGCATCGCCACCAGCATCTATTTCCTTTTCCGTACACTGGGCTGTTTTTCCGGATCCTTCATCCTGGCGAAGTCCCCGCTTAAGAAGTTCTTCGCGGTCAGCGTGTTATGTATGGTACTGGCGATGATCGGCCTGTTCGTGTGCCATTCCCTGGCGGGACTTTATATCGCCATCGCCCTGGTGGGCTTCGGCAATTCCAACATCTTCTCGATGGTCTTCTCCAAGGCACTGCTCTACCTGCCGGAGAAGAACAACGAGATGTCCGGCCTGATGATCATGGGCCTGATCGGCGGCACCATCTTCCCGCTGCTGATGGGCATCCTTTCCGATGCGCTCGGCTCGCAGATCGGCTCCGTCCTGGTCATCAACCTGGGCGTGATTTATCTCGTTTATCTGGCCTATATGTTCAAGAAGGATAAGGTATGAAAAAGGTAATCGTCGGAATCGGTGAGATCCTGTGGGATATGCTCCCTGCCGGCAAGGCTCTCGGCGGTGCTCCCGCCAACTTTGCCTATCATGCCCTGCGCCTCGGCGAGGAAGGCTGGGCGGTCAGCGCCATCGGCGACGACCCGCTCGGAGCCGAAATCATGGACATCGTAACGAGGAAGAAACTCCGCCATATCATCGCGGTCACGGACAAGCCCACGGGAACGGTCCAGGTTGAACTGGATGACAAGGGTGTGCCCGGCTACAACATCAAGGAAGATGTGGCCTGGGACAACATTCCGTTTACTCCGGAGATGGAGGCGCTTGCCGCCCGCGCCGACGCCGTGTGCTTCGGCTCCCTGGTGCAGCGTATGGCTTCCCGCGACTCCGTGCTCCGCTTCCTGCGCGCCACGCGGCCGGAGGCGTTGCGGGTGTTCGACATCAACCTCCGTCAGCATTACTATTCCCGGGAGGTGATCGATGAATCCCTGAAACTGGCCGACATCCTGAAAATCAATGACGAAGAAATCCGGATTGTGGCGGATATGTTCGGTCTTGGCGATGACGATACCGCAGCCTGCCGTGCGTTGATTGTCCGCTATGGGCTGCAGCTCGTCATCCTGACCAAGGGCGCCGACGGCAGCGAGGTCATTACCGCGGACGAATCGTTTCCGCAAAAGGCGGGCAAGGTGAAGGTCGTGGACACCGTAGGTGCCGGAGATTCCTTTACCGCTGCCTTCGTAGTCGCATACCTGCGCGGGCTCTCCCTGTCTGACGCCCAGCGTCTGGCGAACGAAACCGCCGCTTACGTATGCTCCTGCAAGGGGGCGATGCCGCTTTAGAAGAAACAGTAAACATAATAATATGAAAATCAGACATATCCTTGTAGCCTGCGCGCTTCTGCTCGTATCGTGCCAGGCCTTTGCAAAAGACCATTTCCGCGGCCAGTTGAAAGTCGGTGCGGCCAAGGTGGACGTCACGCCCTCCGAAGACCAGCTGGGCAGGAATTCCTATGGGATCCTCGACCGGACGCACGTTCGTGTCATCCTGTTTACGAATGGCAGGAACATTGCCGGTTTCGCGAATGTGGACGGCAATCCCAACCAGCGTTGCGTTGACGCCGTGAACGATCGTATCGAGAAGGAGTTCGGCATCCCGCAGGGCAACATCATCTACAACGGCACGCACTGCCATTCGACCGGCACCGTGCCGCCGGACGAGTTGACCGAACGGATGTATCAGGCGGTCAAACAGGCATACCGGAATATGGTTCCCGCCAAGGTGGGCGTGGGCAAAGGCGTGAGTTACCTGAACGTCAAGCGCGACCTCTTCGATCCCGAGCGCGGGACGTGGTGGGAAGGTCCGGACTACGACGGCAAGTCTGACAAGACGGTGGGCGTGATCTATTTCGAGAGCCTCGACGGCAAACCCCTCGCCACCTACTACAACTATGCTATGCACGCCGTCATAACCGGGCAGCTGGATATGATTACCGGCGACTTCCCGGGCAAGTCCGAGGAGTATATCGAAAGTCGCTATGGCCCCGATTTCGTGGCGATGTTCTCGTCCGGCGCCGCAGGCGACCAGAATCCGCTCTATTTCCAACAGACTTTCGACCTGCGCGACATCCGCATTGCGGACTATGCCAAACGGGGTGAAGACATTTCCAACCGGATGCCCCCGGGCGGCGTAGGCCTGGACCGTAACGATCCTGAGACGCACCGCCTGATGGAAGAGCAGAAGAAGATGGCCGAAAGCTATGGTCAGTTGCTGGGCGAGGAAGTGAAATACGTGATTTTGATGATGCGCCGTTTCGAAACCGACGTCACGCTGGAGGCTGCCCGCGCGCACGTTATCTGCCCGGGCCGGCGCCAGACCAACGGGGGCGGCCGTGCCGGTTATGCGGGAGAATACGAGGACGCCGGGGACATCTCGCTCGAAATCGGTCTCGTGATGCTGGATGACATTCCCGTCTGCGCCGTTTCCGGCGAACCTTACAACCAGATAGCCGTAGATTTGAAGAACAAGTCGCCGTATACCTTCACGATGATGACCACCGTGACGGATGGCCACAACAGCGGCCGCGGCGGCTACATTCCGGATGATGAATCTTATGGCGCCCAGGTGTTCGAGGTGCTCGGCTCCGGTTACAAGCAGGGCTATGCCCAGAAAGGCATCGTCGACGGCCTTCTCGGTCTGATTCACGATGCTACGCATTGATGCCGGCCAATTTATGCTTGGGTTTATGAAGATGGTCCTTGTCTTTTTACTGGCCTTGCCGCCGGCGTTTTCCGCCGGGGCGCAGGGACGGTTTTCGAGGTCTTTGGACCTGGCGGAGGGCGATCCCTTCATCGTGGTGGACAAGCAGGCGTCCAAGCTCTTCCTGGTGGACCCGGTGGGGGCGACGCTCCGTGAATACGGCAGTTCCTGCGCCGTGAATTACGGTCCCAAGCGTTCCCGCGGCGACCACAAGACCCCGGAGGGAATCTTCAAGATCACCGAAGTGCTCAACTCCCGGGGGCTCTCGCACGACTTCAAGGACGGCAACGGGCCCGTTCCGGAGGCATACGGGCCGTGGTTCCTGCGTTTGAACGTTCCCGGCTTCGTAGATATCGGCATCCACGGCACCCCATTCCCCGAGAGCATCGGGACGCGGGCCACGGAGGGCTGCATCCGCTTGCGGAACGAAGACATCACCGACCTGAAGCAGCGCGTGGGGGTGGGGACGACCGTCATCATCCTCCCGGATCCGCCGGCCAGCGGAAAATATGCGATCAACTGTTATAAATATATCAGCAAATGGTTCTGAGAATCCCTACCTTACTGGGTGTCCTGGGCGCCTTTTTCCTGACGGCCCCGCTCCGGGCACAGGCATATGAAGGTCCGCAGTGGGCGGTCGTGAACACCTCTTCCTGCTTCCTGCGGCTGGCGCCGGACTATGAATCCGGCAACGAAACCCAGTGCCTGATGGGCACGGTGCTGCGGGTGAAGGACGCCGAGCGTTACTGGCGGCAGGTGGACGCGCCGGACTATCCGGACGTCTGGACCACGGAAATGAACCTGGCCTTCATGGACGAGGCGGGCAAGGATGCCTGGATCGCGGCGCCGAAGTACATCTGCGTGGCGGAGTACGCCCACCTGTTCACGGAACCGTCCGCACTCGCCGGCCGGGTGTGCGATTTCACGATGGCGGACCTGGTGCGCAAGGGCACTGAAAGCCGTTCGGGCTGGGTGCAGGTGTTCCTGCCTTCCGGCCGGGCCTGCTGGGCGCGCGCATACGACGTGATGGATTTTGACGAATGGGTCCGCACCCGGGAGGCCTCGGAGGAGAGCCTGCTCGCGACGGCGCAGAAATTGCTCGGCACGCCCTACATGTGGGGCGGGGCGAGCATCAAGCACTTCGACTGCAGCGGTTTCACCCAGTTCGTGTACCGCCAGGCGGGGATCGTGCTGCCGCGCAACGCCCGCGAGCAGATCTTTACGGGCGAGGAGATCCCGTATGACTTCGCGCAGATGCGTCCCGGCGACCTGCTCTTCTACGGCACGCCGGCGAGTCCCGGCCGGCGGATGGTGGTCTCGCACGTGGCGATGTACTTTGGCGACCGGAAGATCATCCACTCCTCGCAGCTGGTGCGCATCAGCTCGCTCACGCCGGACGGCGAGGACTTCTACGACCGGCAGCCGCTCGCGGTGCGCCGCATCCTCGGCCACGTGGATGACGGTTCCGGGATCCGCAGCGTGGCCGCGCGGCCCTGGTATTTTTAGGAAATCGTTTCTTTTTTGGGTTTAAAAGACTAACTTAGCGGAAGAAACAAATAATCCCCTGATATGAAAAAGACCATCCTTTTGCTCGCCGGCTGCCTTTTCTGCGCAGCGTCCCTAGCGCAGACGCCGGTAACGTTCACCGCCGAACAGGACCACCAGAACATGATGGACCAGCTGGGCATCAAGTCCATCCGGCGCGGTTTCGATGCGGACGAGAAGAGTCCCTTCGCGGCCAACTACGATGAAAGCAAGGCCAATCCCTTCCCGGTGCTTCCGGAAATCCTCCGCACGAAGGCCGGCAAGAAGGTGACCACCGCCAAGCAGTGGTGGGAGGTCCGCCGGCCGGAAATCGTCGAGGGCTTCGAAAGCGAGGTGTACGGCCGTGTCCCGGACGACGTTCCCGGGGTGACCTGGACCGTCGAAGCGGAAGAGATCGAATTCGTCGGCCGGATCCGGGCCAAGGCCAAGCAGCTCCGAGGCCACGTGGACAATTCCGCCTGCCCGTCCATCAACGTGGACATCAAGATGGTGGTCGTCACGCCCGCCGACGCTACGGGGCCGGTTCCCCTGCTGATGATGTTCGGCGGCGCGAACCTGCCGAATCCCGTCAAGCCCGGCGGCGACGACATGGCCGTCATCAACAAGGTCCTGCGCCGTATCCTGGAGAACGACCCGGAAACGGCCGAGCTGATGAAGAAATATCCTGCCTGGCAGCCTTTCGAGCCGGCCAATCCCTTCGCCGCGTTCATGCGTCCGCAGCAGCAGGCGCCCGGCCAGGACCCGCCGTCCAACCAGCAGCTTCTCGCCGCCGGCTGGGGTTATGCGATGATCGATCCGAGCAGCATCCAGGCGGACAACGGCGCGGGCCTCACCCGCGGCATCATCGGCCTGGTGAACAAGGGCCAGCCGCGCAAGCCGGATGACTGGGGCTCCCTGCGTGCCTGGGCCTGGGGCGCCGCCCGCGGCCTGGACTATCTGGAGACGGACCCGGACGTGGATGCCAAGCACGTCGGCATCGAGGGCGTTTCCCGCTACGGCAAGGCCGCCCTGGTGACGCTGGCGTTCGAGGAGCGCTTCTATATGGGCCTGATCGGCTCTTCCGGCAAGGGCGGCGCCACCCTGCACCGCCGTATCTTCGGCGAGGGCCTGGAGAATCTCGCCAATTCCGGTGAGTACCACTGGATGGCCGGCAACTACATCAAATACTGCGCGATCGAGTCGAAGACGGGCGCCTGGACCGCCGACATGCTGCCCGTGGATTCCCACGAGCTCATCGCGCTCTGCGCGCCGCGCCTGGTGTTCATCAGCTACGGCGTTCCCGAGCAGGGCGACGCCCTGTGGCTGGACCAGTACGGCAGCTGGCAGGCGACCGTGGCGGCGGGCGAGGTGTTCAAGCTGCTCGGCGCCCGGGATCTCGGCATCTCCAACGATTACCGCAAAGAGCCTATGCCGCCGGTGCTTACCGGCCTGCTGGACGGCGAACTGGCCTGGCGCCAGCACGCCGGCGGCCACACCGACGGCCCGAACATGAAATACTTCATCGAATGGGCCACCAACAAGATGCAAGGTAAATAAGATGATCCGGAAACTCACCCTTCTGGCCGCCGCGCTGGCGGCCTCCGCCGTCGTGTGCCTGGCGGACAACATCCGATTCGCTTCGCACCCGTCGCTTTCCCCGGACGGGAAGCGGATCTACTTCAGCTATGACGGCGACATCTTTTCCGTCCCCGTGGAGGGCGGTCAGGCCACGGCCGTCATCACGATGCCCGGGGTGCAGGACTCGCCCCTCGTTTCGCCGGACGGCAGATGGCTGGCTTTCAGCTCCGACATCCAGGGGAACAACGACGTCTATGTCGTTCCCGTCGCGGGCGGGCAGGCCGTCCAGCTGACCTTCCACGAAGCGCCGGACACGCCGGTGGGCTGGTCGCCCAAGTCGGACTGGATCTATTTCGAGTCCACCCGCGCCGGCGCTCGCAAGACCACCTTCAAGGTGGCCGTTGCGGGCGGTACGCCCCAGCTGATGTTCGACGGGTATTTCAACACCGTGGTCAACATCGCGGAGAATCCCAAGACGGGGGAATTCCTCTTCAACGAGTCGATGGAAAGCATCAGTTTCCCCACCCGGAAACGCTATGTGGGCGACCACAATCCCAACATCAAGTGCTGGAATCCGCGCACCAAAGCCTACACGGAACTGACCGACTACATCGGCAAGGACCAGTGGCCGATGGCCGACCGCGACGGCAACATCTACTACGTCAGCGACGAGCTGAACAAGGAATCCAACATCGTCCGTTACGTGAAGGGCGGGAAGCCGCAGCAGCTCACCTCTTTCGACAAATCGGTCCAGTATCCGTCCATCGCGTTCTGCGGATCGGCCATCGTGTTCCTGAAGGACTATGAGATCTACGTCCTGGAGCCTTCCACGGCGAAGGTGACGGTCCCGCAGATCCGGATCGCTTCCGGCAGCGTCGGGGTCCGGCGTTCGTTCGAAGGACAGACGCCCACCGCGGCGGACGTCTCGCCCGACGGAAAGAAATTCGCCCTCGTCATCCGCGGGGGGCTGTACGTCTCCGACACGAAATGCAAGTATCTCCGGAAACTGGAAACCCCTACGGACGAACGGGTGGACGAAGTGGTCTGGGGCGCGGACAGCAAGACCCTCTATTACACGCGGACGGACAGGGGCTGGACGAACCTCTACCGCATCGCGGCCGACGGGAGCGCGGCCGAAACGCCCGTCTTCCGCACGGAGAACAACACCAAATGCCTGCAGGCGGACCGGAAACGCGAGAAGCTGGCCTTCATCGACGGGAGCCGCTCCGTGATGCTGCACGACACGAAGGCGGGCACCACGGTCAAGGTGGCCGAGGCGGAGTTCTGGTCTTTCCAGCGCTATGACCTCGCCTTCTCGGACGACGGCAACTGGCTGGCATTCGATGCGATGCACATGTTCGACCCGGACATCTTCCTCTACAATCTCAAGGACGGGAGCCTGCGGAACTTCACCCGTTCCGCCTCCATGGAGCAGAGCCCCGTGTTCACGCCCGACGGGAAATACATGTACCTGCTGGCCAACCTGACCGCCACTTCGTTCCCCCGGGGGTCCAGGCCCGCGCTCTACAAGCTTCCGCTCCGGAAATACGACACCCCGTTCAAGTCCGAAAACGTAGAAAGCCTGTTCCGGGACAAGAAGGACGAGCCGAAGAAGGACTCGACGGTCGTGATCGACTTCAAGGACATCCACGAAAGGATGACCCGGGTGGAGCGTGAAGGGTTCCAGGGGAGTCCGTACATCTTCTCCGTCAAGGGGAAGGACTACCTCCTGTACCGGTCCATGGGTGCGGGTGTCCCGGGCGTCTTCTCCCTGGAGATTTCGGACCCGGACGCGAAGCCCAAGCAGGTCAAGGACCTGAGCGGAGGCTCCTTCTTCAGCTGCAAGGATGCGCTGTACTGCCTGTCCTCGGGCGCCGTCTACAAGGTCGACCCGGCCGCAGCATCCGCCACCAAGACCGAGGTCAAGAAAGACGTGGAGGCGGTGCTGGACGACGAATTCCGGCAGATGTTCTATGAAACCTGGGCGGTCCTGGAGCAGAATTACTACGATGTCCGCTTCCACGGCGCGGACTGGCCGGCGGTGCGGGATTACTATGCCTCGCTCCTTCCGTATGTGCGGACGCGGGCCAATCTCCGTACGCTCATCACCGACCTGCTGGGCGAGCTGAACTCTTCCCACCTGGGATTCAACTCCACCGGCGCCGAGGAGAAGAACGAAACCCGGATCCGCAGCTACGGCACGGGCATCCTCTTCGACAACGCCTCGCCGTACAAGGTCGCGGGCATCCTGGCGGATTCCCCGGCCGACCGGTTCGGGATCGACGTGAAGAAAGGGGATGAACTGGTCGCCGTGAACGGCGTGCGGGTGGACAAGGCCGCGAACCGGGAGCAATACTTCTCGGGCGCCGTGCCGATGGAAGAGCTGAAACTCACGTTCAGCCGCGGCGGCAAGGAGTTCGACGTCAAGGTCCACACCACGACCTTCTCCGCCCTCAAGACCCTGGCGTACAAGGAGTGGGAGGAGCAGCGTGCCGACATGGTGAAGGCGAAGACCGGCGACCGGGTCGGATACATCCACATGCGTGCGATGGGCGACGAAGACCTCAATTCGTTCCTGCTGAAGATGCATACGGAAGTGTTCGACAAGGATGCGCTCATCCTCGACCTGCGGTACAACAACGGCGGCAACGTCCACAAGGAGGTCATCGACTTCCTGCGCGGCCGCTCCCACTTCGAGTGGTCCTACCGCGACTTCCCGCGCACGAGCCATCCCAACGTCACCCCGGCCGACCGGCCCATCGTCGTCCTCGTCAACGAGCACAGCCTGTCCGATGCCGAGGTGACCTCCAACGGCATCAAAACCCTCGGCATCGCGAAGCTGGTCGGCACGGAGACCTACCGCTGGATCATCTTCACCTCGTCCGTCCGGCTGCTGGACGGCTCCACCTGCCGCATGCCGGCGTGGGGCTGCTACAGCGTCATCGACGGCTCCGACCTGGAGAATACCGGCGTCAAGCCGGACATCTACGTCAGGAACACCTTCAAGGACCGGCTCGAGGGGAAAGATCCCCAGCTGGACGCGGCGATCGCCGAGGTCCTGAAGGAGATGCGTTAGCAGTCCGTAAGACAGAAAGGAGGCGGCCAATTTTGGCCGCCTCCTTTCTTGTCGGAACGGGCGATGCTACTTGACGGCGTACTCGTAAAGGGTGACGCTGTGTGCCGGAACCGTAAGTTTCGTCGCCGGCTTCTCGGTGCGGGTCTGGAGCCGGATGACGTCCGGGTTGTCCACCGTGTTCGCGTCGGTGGCCTGGGCCGGGGCGAGGGCATAGACGGTGACCTTGGTCTTCGTGTCCAGCTTGCCGCCCGCGAAGTTCAGGGCGACGCTCTGCGGCTCCTCGGTCGGGTTCACGACGGATACGGTCACTTTCCCGGTCTTGCTGTTCCGGCTGGCGAAGATGTCCAGCGGATAGGTCGGGCTGCCGGACGGCTCGAGGGGAATGTCCACGAAGTGGGTTCCCAGCATCTCCTTCTGCGGGGAATTGCCGTCCAGGCTCAGCGGGAGGTCGCCCAGATGCTCGATGAAGAGCTTGAACAGCAGGCCGGTGGCGCTGATCGTGGCCTTGTTGTCGTTATAGGTGTAGAGGCTGCCGACGCTGGTGATGCCGGCCATCATCACATAATAGCTGTAGCGGTACATCTCGTGCAGGGTCACGGCGGCGCTGATGGTGCCCTGGAAGCCGCGTCCGCGCCCGCCGGCCCACTCGTCGATCCAGTACGGCACGTGCTTCTCCTTCACGCCCGGAATCATCTCCTCATACTTGTCCATCGATTCGGCGGAATTCTTCACCCGGTTCGCGGCCAGGCGGATGGACTCGAGGAACTCGAACTGATGGGGGACCCAACTGTCCGTCGCGTCGTCGAAGTAGGCGTTCGCGTTGGGATAGATGTGCTCGGACATGTAGTCGATGTATTCCAGGGAGCCCTTCAGGAGCTGTCCCGTCCAGTCGAAGTCGCCCAGGAACGGGACCGGAAGCTCGGTCTGGAAGGGCTTGCGGTAATTGCGGTACTGGCTGCTCTGCTCCGGGACGGAAGCGCCCGAGGCGATGAGTTTGATGGACGGGTCCTTCTTCAGCATCTCCTCGCCGAAGTAATTGTGCTTCAGCACATAGTGCGCAGGGGACATATGGCCGAGCTGCCACTCGCCGTAGCCTTCGTTGCCCACGCCCCAATAGATCACGCCGTAAGGCGCGGGATGTCCGTTCTTCGCACGCAGGGCCCCCATCGGGGTGCTCTCGGCGCCGTTCACGTATTCCACCCACTGCCCGGCGGAGTAGGCGTCGCCGAATCCGGTGTTCACGACGAGGTAGGGCTCGCTGCCCAGCAGCCGGCACCAGGTCAGGTACTCGTCGGTGCCCATGTCGTTGGACTCCACGGTGTTCCAGGCATAGTCGTAGCGGGGCGGACGCTGGTCCGGATCGCCGATGCCGTCGCGCCACTCATAACCGGACAGGAAGTTGCCGCCCGGCCAGCGGTAGATGGGGGAGCCGATTTCCTTCAGGATTCCGACCAGGTCGGCCCGGAAGCCTTCCAGGTTGTCCGCCGGCATGAGCGAGACGGCTCCGATCCCGAAGCAGCCGCTGCCTTCTCCCACGATCTCCAGGGCGGCGTCCTGCACGTCCGCGCCGGCCGTGAATTTAAAATAGTACTTCTTGTAATTCTTTGTCAGTCCGTCGAATACGACGGTCTGGCGGTCGGCGGGGCCGGGACCCCAGACCAGGCTGACGGAGACCTTCGCGGAACCGTCGGCCCGGAGGATGACGCGGCCTTCATACGCCCGTCCCTTCTCCAGCCAAAGGCCGGCCTGCCGGATACCGTTCCGGCCGGAGCCCAGGCTGACGACGGGCGACTGCTTGCCTACATAGGGATTCTCCTTGTCCATGGTGACCGAGGACTCCGGTCCGACGGGACGCCAGCGGAGCTGGTGCCGCCGGGAGTTGCGGGGCGTAAGCGTCTCGGAATTGTCCACGGGATAGAAGAATTTGCGGTCGGAGAGCATCTCCGCCCAGATACCGTTCTCGAACATGTTGCCCAGCAGTTCCGTGAACATGCCGTGAACGAAAGGATGGATGGGCGCGCCTTCCTGGTCAAGATGGACGGTGGCTTCGATCCGGGGTGCATCCTCCTTCGCGTCGGAAATGACGGGGAGGCAGAACTGCAGCGCCAGGGCGGCGAGGCAGCAGAATAACAAACGAGGTCTCATCTGGTATAGGTATAGGGTTATTAATCGGTTTTACAATTATACGAATATTTCCGTAACTTTACAATCCAATAGAATCGATGCAAAACATGAAATCTTTCTTTCTGGCGGTCCTCTTCGCCCTGCCGCTGGCCGCCTGGGGCCAGCCCGCCTTCCGGCAGGAAGGGAAAACCCTTGCCGAACTGCACGCCCCGGAGGAGGACGAGACCGTCGTCTCGGCCGAAGCCGATATCAACAAGGACGGCATAAAGGACCTGGTCGTCGCCCTGCCCGGCTCTTATTCCGGAAGCAACTTCGCCTTCTACTTCGGCGACAGCCGGGGCAACTACACGCTTTTCCGCGCTTATGACATTCGGATGTACGGGCAGAAGACCGGTATCACCGTCACCGACGCAGGCGTGGTGCGCATCCAGTGCGACGGTGAGGACGGCGCCGACATCTTCCTCTTCCGCTGGCAGGACGGGGACTTCCGCCTGATCGGCGGCAAGAAGGACAGACACGCCTCCGCGCATTACGACGAATCCTACAACTACCTCACCGGCAAGATGATCCGTACCGACGGCGAAGGCCGGGACCGGAAGGCCGTGAACGGCACCCTGCCGAAGCTGCCGGTCATCAATTTCGGCTGGATTCCCCTCCGGTACGACATGCTGGACTATCTGCACACCGAGTCGGAAGACGGACCGCTGGGCCCGGACGACATCCTCGTGATGGGCATCTTCCGGATGATGCAGGCGAACGAGATGCTGTTCTGGCACTTCTGCGACTGGGAGAATCCTTCCCGCAACCCCGGTCCCGACCTGGAGGAAGGGACCCGCTGGTATGCCGAGGACGCCTATGAGAGCCCCGGCAGCTACAACTGTTATTCCTCCCTGTCCTTCACCAAACTGGACGAAGGCGTTTTCCTGATCAAATACGACTCCACCAGCTACAGCCGCGCCTGGGAGGCGGACATCAACGAAGACGGCTCCAACATCGATGAGTTGCTGGAGGACTTCGACGAAGAAGAAGAGACCACCGAGGAGGAATGGACCTTCTACGACGGCATGTTCACGGTCGGCTGATTCACCGAGATCGGCTTGTGTGACAGGATTTCCAGGAACTGGGCCTTGCAGGAATCGGACAGCGGGAGCTGGCTGCCCGCGACGGAGACCCTGCCTCCCTTCAGCCCCTCGACTTTGTCCACATTGACCAGATAGGAACGGTGGATGCGGCAGAAGCGCCCGTAGGGGAGCTGCTTCTCCAGCGCCTTGAGGGTCATCAGCACCATCGGCGCCGCCCCGTCGGCCAGGTGAAAGACGATGTAATCGCCGTCGCTCTGCACGTAGAGGATGTCATCCAGGGGCAGCTGTTTCTTCATCAGGTCGATCTTGACGGAAATGGTATCCTGCGGCGACGGCCGTTTCAGGGCGTCCACCATGCCTTTCAGGTCCTGCACGTCGCGGGTAAGCGCCCGGTTTTTCTTTTCCGCCTCGTAGTAACGGAAGGCCGCGAGGCGCCATTCATCCGACATCCCGACGGCCAGGGCGATGAAAGTGGTGACCAGCTGCAGCACGGACATCATGATCAGCTGGGAGAGGCTGATTCCGAAACCGAGATAATCGTGGACGGTCAGGCCTTCCGCTACCTCGAAGCGGCTGAACAGCGCATGCAGCCAGTACTGGATTCCGAGCCCGAGAATCAGGACCGCCGCACTGAGAAGCACATAAGCCCCGATCCGGCCCTGCACGAAATAGCGGTCGATGAGCAGGCAGCGCTGCAGCAGGTAGACCCCGGCGTTGACCAGGATGATGCAGGAATAGAATACGAACGCCCACCAGGGGAGTACGAGATGCCCCAGGAGATAGGGCAGCGTCGTGGGCAGCACGAGCAGCGCCAGCAGGACGCAGATGAATATGGTGAGCCGTTTGCGTGACATAGGCGGTCCGTTGTCACGCAAAGATAATCATTTCAGAACGAAAAGCCCAGATTGATGTACACGCCGAAGCTGCCGTCCTGCGGATTCAGCGGACGGCCGAACTCGGCCGCCACGATGAAATTGCGGTTCATGGAGAACCAGAATCCGCCGCCCACGCTGCTGTGGAGCCGTTCGCACACGGCAATGTCCGGATCGAAGATGCTCCGGTAGGGACCGGCTTCCACGCCGTCCAGCATCTTCCCGGCGGTGATGCCGCCCAGGGCGGTCTGCCGCTGCAGTTCATAGGGCTGCACGGCCGCACCGGCATCGGCGAAGCCCACCAGTCCGAGCTGGAAGTTCTGCTTCAGGACCCGGAAGCTCGCCAGGTTGAGGCGCAGGTCGGCGGAAGCCCAGGCCACTCCGTTGCCCGTGATGCGGCTGCCGAACGAACCGCGCATCGAGAAGGCGGGCAGGGCGTAAAAGGGGAGCGAGCCGGCGAGCAGGCCCTTGTAACACAACTGGTAAGCCAGCGTGATCCGGCCGGGCCACAGAGGCAGGTATTGCCGGAAATCCGCTGAAAGGAGCAGCGAGCCCCGGGCGCCTTCCGAAAAACTGGCGCCGGCGGTGGCGGTCACGGTCGCCACGAGCCCGCGGGCAGGGTTGGGCTCGAAGTCCCGCGTGTCATACACGAGGCCGCCCTTCAGTTCCGCCCGGTGGCCGCGGGTGTCCGCCTCCGGGATCAGCCCGTTCTGCACGTATTGGTGGAAGAGGGACTCCCGCCCGTCATAGACCTTGAAGGCGACGTCCGAATAATGCTGCCAGGAATAGCTGACGCCGCCGATCCAGTTCAGTCCGTCGGCCAGGCGCCCCTGCACGTCGAGCGTCGTCCGGAACAGGCGCTGGTGGTCGGCATAGAAGGCCACCCCGTCCGTTCCGTCCGCGGATTTGCGCTGGTCCAGGTCGGCGTGGTAGGGCGATACGGCGCCATTGAAGCCGTAGAAGCCGCAGAGGGGGTTGTCCATATACTCCAGGCCGGCGGTCACGCGCATGCCGGGAACCAGGTACTTGGAATCGTAATTCAGGCCCAGCTGCCGGGCGCCGCGGGTATAGATGTTCACGTTGGCCGAGAACTTGTGGCGGTAGTTGGGATACACGCTGCCGTCACCGTAGTCGTACACCTGCGCCAGCGCACCGACCAGGAATCCCAGGTCGTTGTTGTAGGAGAAAGCGGGCAGTACGCCGATGTTCCAGCCCGACTTGGCGATTTCCTTCCCGATTGGGACGGCGACGGGGTCGTTCCGGTCGTCTTCAGGTGCCTTCCGGCCTTTGTCGGCCAGGGCGGAGAAAGCGGAGAGATGCAGGGCAAGGAGCAGCAGGACGGTGTGGAGGTGTTTCATGGCGTTGTCGTGTCTGATTACGCCGCAAAAGTACGCCCGTCCCCGATCCTTGAAGAAATTAATCGGTGAACGGGCGTTTTTCTCGGTGAACGGGCCGCTTCCAGTCCGTCATTCCGGATATTGAAATCCAATTATAATTTGTATCTTTGCACCGAATAATATAGAATGCTATGAATCTCAGAGACATCAAGAAAGACATCGAGTACGTGCTGAGCGCTTTCGTGGAGGATTGCTCCGTGGTCGCCTGCGTGAACCCCAACGTTACCGACGGCAGCGTCAGCGAACTGATGGAAGAGGCCATCGACCTGTTCAACGAACTCCGCGACAAGGTGAACGCCAAGCCGGAGGGCTCCAGGAAGGCCTATTACAACGAACTGCGCAAGGAGGTCCTGACCCGGACCGACGCCCTTTACGAGAAGCTCAGTGCCGCCGTGAAGGAAGCGGTCAAATGAGGAAAATAAACATCCTGACGACAGTCGCGCTTCTGCTTTCCGCCTGGAGCGCGACTGCTGCTATTCCCCCGGCAACGGAGGCGCAGCGCACCGTGTCCCGGATCTGCCGCCAGGATCCGCTGAACAATTCGCTCACCGGCGTGTTCGCCCTCCGGATGGACGGCGACACCGTCGCTGCCGTGAACATCCGGCAGAAACTCGTGCCGGCCTCCAACGTGAAGCTGCTCACGACCGGCCTCGCCCTGCACCTGCTGGGGGCGGACTACCGTTTCGAGACGCGTCTGGCCTGCTCCGGCGAAATCACCGACGGCGTGCTGAAGGGCGACCTTTACATCCTCGGCGGGGGAGACCCCACGACCGGCGCGCGCACGGACTGCGCCGAGGCGCTGACCACGACCTTCGGCCGCTGGGCGCAACTGCTCGCCGATGCCGGCATTTCCCGCATCGAGGGGCGCGTACTGGGCGACCCCCGTTTCTTCAGCGAGACCACGCCGCAGAACCTCGGCTGGACCTACGACGACCTCGGCACCAATTACGGCGCCGGCCCGCTCGGCCTCAATTTCTTCGAGAACGCCCAGAACTTCTACGTCACGCCCGGCGCGTCCGTCGGATCGGCGCCCAGCGTGCGCCCGCGCTATCCCGATACGCCCTGGATGCGCTATTCGGTAAGCGCCACGACCGGCGCGGCGCGTTCCTCCAACACGCTTTACTACGTGAACACCGGCTTCGGTCCATTCGGAGAGGTGGCCGGCTCGTTCCCGGTGGACCGGCGCGGATACACCCTGGAGTGCTCCAATCTCTTCGGGGCCTACACCTGCGCCTACTATTTCTGCAATTACCTGAAGGAGAAGGGGATCAATGTCGAGGGCGGCTACGGCGACGTGACCACCCGCGGCGAGATCCGCACCGACCTCGTCTTCGGCGGTGCCCGCGACCGCGCGCCCGGATGGGAGGAGCTGCGCGTGCTGGGCTCCGCCCGTTCCGTGACGCTCGCCGAGATCGTGCGGGACACCAATTACGAGAGCGACAACTTCTACGCGGAGACGCTGCTGCGGATGATTTCCCGGCAGTCCGGCCGCGGCACCGGCCCGGACGACTGCTCCGACGCGGCGCTGGAAGCTTTCCGCGCGCTGGGGCTCCGCACCGACGGCGCCTGCCAGCAGTTCGACGGCAGTGGCCTGTCGCGCAAGAACTACGTCTCGCCGGAATTCTTCGTCCGTTTCCTGCAACGGATGACCACCCTTCCCGTGTGGGACGCCTATTTCGCCTCGCTGCCGGTTCCCGGCGTGAAGGGCACGCTGGAAACCCGTTTTCCCGACACGGAGCAGGAGTTCAAAGACCGTATCCATATGAAGACCGGCTCGATGAACGGCGTCCGCTGCCTGAGCGGCTACATCCTGGCGGCCGACGGCGACCCCGCCCATACCATCGTGTTCTCCCTGCTGGTCAACAACTGCACGGCCCCCGGCCGCGTGGCGACCGACGCCATCGACGCCATCATCCTGGCCATCGCGGCGGAAAACGGCAATTGATTATTATTTGCTAACTTTGCCGGATATGCGGAAACTGCTCATACTGCTGCCCCTGTTGCTCGGCTCCTGCAACGCCATCTCCTCGCTCATCCACGATGACCAGGTGGTGGCGAAGGTGGGCGACAGCAAGCTGTACAAGTCCGAGGTGGAAGGGTTCATCCCCAACATGATCCCCGCGTCGGACAGCGTCCGGCTCGCCGAGCAGTACATCAACAGCTGGGCGATGGACCTGCTGTACCTGGAC
>JAEEGL011565371.1_pt1 | contig 41954 bp, 32 predicted proteins | sample 9134231 | NCBI WGS metagenome assembly JAEEGL01 (sample SAMN16246548, study PRJNA631951) | gut metagenome | biome: gut microbiome; feature: rumen; material: fiber-attached | host: Bos | place: Iran: Karaj | collected 2018-10
AACCAGATGAGCGAAGAGATCAACAAACAGAACGATATTCGCAAAGGTCTGGATCAGCAGATCACCAACGAAGCACTGCAGATGCTCACGGATGATCCTGACAACGAAAACAAGAAATCCACCGTTGTTTGTGGCGAAAACTGGCACAAAGGAGTGGTAGGCATCGTGGCATCCCGACTGATCGACAGTTTTTATCGTCCTACTATCGTTCTCTCGCTCACCGACGGAATGATAAGCGGATCGGCAAGAAGTGTAGGCGGATTTGATATATACAGCGCTATCGACTCATGCAACGACCTGCTCACCAACTTCGGAGGGCACATCTATGCGGCTGGACTCTCGATGAAACCGGAGAATCTGTCTGCTTTCAAGGAGCGTTTTGAGAAATATGTGAGCGAACATATTCTCCCGGAGCAGATGCAACCTGTAATAGAAGTGGAAACGGAGATTTCGTTTGCCGATATCACTGCCCAGTTCTTCAATATTCTGCGTCATTTGGAGCCGTTTGGTCCGGGCAATCCTCGTCCTGTGTTTGTCACACGCAACGTATGCAACTACCGTTACACCAGACGGGTTGGCAAACAAAACGAGCACCTCAGGCTTGACGTGACCGATCGAACGGGATCACTTCAGGGTATAGCTTTCGGGAAAGGCGATTTTGCTCTGCCTCTGATGAACGGAGAGAATATGGATATCTGCTACGAATTGCAGCAGAACACTTTCAACGGTCAGACCAACATACAGATGATGGTTCAAGATATAAAACGGAAACAAAACGGGTTATGATGGCAAAAAACAAAGAAAAAGCAGTATTGCTGATATTCACTGGAGGCACTATTTCTATGACGCAAGATGCAGAGACGGGTGCTTTGCGTCCTGCCGACCTGAGTAAGTTTCAGGAGTTTATGCCGGAGTTGTTCAACAATAGAGTTCGTGTTGACATGCTTCCTTTCGACCCTCTTATCGATTCTTCCGACATGAACCCGCCCATTTGGAGCAAACTGGCAAACATCATTTACGACAATTACAATCTCTACGACGGTTTTGTCATCACTCATGGCACCGACACTATGGCATACACTGCATCGGCATTGAGTTTCATGTTGGAAAATCTGGGCAAACCTGTGGTTCTTACAGGAAGCCAGTTGCCTGTAGGTGTGCTCCGAAGCGATGCCAAAGAGAATCTGCTTACCGCCATTGAGATTGCTGCCGAACAAGATGAAGAAGGCAATGCGGTAGTGCCGGAAGTATGCATCTTCTTTGAGTCGAATCTGTATCGGGGCAACCGTTGCACAAAAAAGAACTCAGAACATTTTGCAGCTTTCGAGTCGTACAACTACGAGCCTTTGGCTGTTGCAGGAGTGCACATACATTATTCGCCTCACCTTATTCATTACAACGACTTGAGCAAACCTCTCCGACTGAGAACCAAAATCGACCAGCACGTGGCAATACTGAAACTCTTCCCGGGCATCTCTGAACAAACCGTAAGAGCTATTCTGGGAATAGAAGGACTGAGAGCAGTGGTATTGGAAACCTACGGGTCGGGCAATGCGCCGAGCGACAAATGGTTGTTCGAAGCTCTGCATGAAGCAGTGATGCGCAATATCATTATAGTAAACAAAACGCAATGCGTCATGGGTAGTGTCGAGATGGGCAGATACGAAACATCACTTCATCTCCTGGAAGCAGGAGTGCTTAGCGGATACGATATCACTACCGAAGCTCTGCTTACAAAGATGATGTATCTGCTTGGAGAATTGGGCGATGACAACGAAAAAGTGAAACGACTGCTGCAAACCAACCTCTGCGGAGAGATGACTTTGGAAGAGTGAAAACTTATATATGCACAACATAAAATCACATAAATATCATGAAACTTGAAGAACTAAATCCACAAGGTGTTTGGAAAAATTTCCACTCCTTGACTCAGATTCCCCGTCCTTCGGGAAAGAAAGAAGAAGTCGGACATTTTCTTGTTGAATATGGCAAGTCGCTCAGACTGGAAAGTTTTCAGGACGAGATTGGCAATGTGATCATCCGCAAACCCGCCTATCCGGGCATGGAAGATCATCCGGGAGTTATTCTGCAAGGGCATATGGATATGGTGCCACAAAAGAATTCCGACATCCAATTCGACTTTCAGAAAGATCCTATCCGCGCTTATGTAGACGGCGAATGGGTAACAGCAGAAGGCACTACCCTGGGTGCTGACAACGGCATCGGAGTGGCTACTGCAATGGCTGTTCTTGCCGACAAGACCATTGTTCATCCGCCATTGGAAGCTTTCTTTACCGTGGACGAAGAAACCGGCATGTACGGTGCTTTTGCACTGCAAGGCGGAGTGCTGCAAGGCAAAACCCTGCTTAATCTGGACTCTGAAGAAGAAGGCGAATTGTATGTAGGTTGCGCCGGAGGTGTCGACACCAATGCCACTTTCGAATACTTCCTTGAGCCCGCAGAAAAAGGCGATGTTGCTCTAAAGATCGTTTTGAAAGGTCTGAAGGGAGGTCACTCGGGTTGCGACATCAATCTGCAACGTGCAAATGCCAACAAACTCATGTTCCGCTTCTTGAAAGAGGCTGTGTCGGAATATGAAGCCAGACTGGCATACGTGGAAGGTGGAAGTCTGAGAAACTCCATTCCGCGCGATGCAATGGCAGTGATTACCGTTCCTAAAGGAGGAGAGAAAGACATCAAGCAACTGGTGGAAGACTACGAAGATCTGTTCATCCGAGAATACGACGGTGTGGAAGACAATATCCGCCTGTTTGCCGAAAACACCGACAAACCTGCAGGCGTGATGCCGGAAGAGATACAAGACAGTCTGATTCATGCTGTCACGGCATGTCCTGACGGAGTGAAACGTATGATTCCGGAGATGCCCGACGTGGTTGAAACCAGCAACAACCTGGCTATCATCACCACCGAGATAGTGGATGCCGAAAGCAAACGTGCAAAAACCTGCATTTGCTGCCTTACACGTAGTTCGGTGGAAAGCCGCAAAGAGGAACTCAAGCAGCAGATCGACAGTGTATTCAGTCTCGCAGGAGCCAAAGTGGAGTTCTTCGGAAGTTATCCAGGTTGGAAACCGAATCTGAATTCCAGAATCCTCGGCGTTATGCAGGAAACCTACAAAGAAGAGTTTGGTACTGATGCACGCATCATCACCATACATGCGGGTCTGGAATGCGGAATCATCGGGCGAAACTACCCGGGAATGGATATGATCAGTTTCGGTCCTACCATCAAGCACCCGCACTCGCCAGACGAGAAAGTGAATATACATACCGTACAGAAATTCTATCAGATGTTGCTTGCTGTGCTCCGCAAACTTTGATGAGGAGAAATTACGGTGCCAAATCATCAACCTTTATCCTTAATCATTGGTTTTATTTGCATATTTACAGCAATTTATAACTGATTAAACTAATATTTATATGAAAAAAAATCAAGATGCAATTCTTCTATGTGAAGATGATGTTAATTTCGGAATGTTGCTTTGCGACTATCTGCGTCAGAAAGACTACCGTGTAGATTTCGCTCGCGACGGCGAAGAGGGATGGCAAATGTTCAATGAGTCTCATTATGACTTTTGTATCCTCGACGTGATGATGCCGGTAAAAACCGGTTTTGAACTTGCCCGCGCAATACGAATGACCGGCTCACAAGTGCCTATCATGTTTCTTACAGTCCGCACGGCTGTGGAAGATGTGCTTGAGGGTTATGCATGCGGATGCGACGACTATGTTTACAAACCATGCTCTATGGATGTGATGATGTGCAAAATTGAATGCATACTTCAGCGTTTCCGCCGCCAGCAACTCGCCAACACAACATTCTTCCAACTTGGAAATATTGCATATGATTCAGTGAAACAGACTCTGACCTGTGGAGAAAAGCTGACCAAGCTATCGTCGCGTGAGAACGAACTGCTGCTTTTGCTTGCGCAGAACACTAACCAACTCGTGGAGAAAAACAAGATTCTGACAAGCATCTGGCGTGCAGAAACTTATTTCTCGGGTCGCTCGCTCAGCGTGTACATCAATCATCTGCGCATCTTGCTGCATGACGACAGCCGCGTGGAGATCATCAACGTACACGGCAAGGGCTACAAGTTGGCAGTGCCTGAAGAATAAACGGATCAGAGCAAGACTACTAATCCCTCCTCGCCGACATAATGCCGGGAGGAAAACAACAGAATTCGCACTTCGGTGCGCCTATGCCTATGCAGATTTACAACACTCTTACCCGCTCGAAGCAGGAGTTTATCCCGCTTCATGCCCCTCATGTAGGTCTATATGTATGTGGTCCAACAGTATATGGTGATGCTCATCTGGGTCATGCCAGACCTGCCATCACCTTCGATCTTTTGTATCGTTACCTGACACATCTCGGATACAAAGTGCGCTATGTGCGCAACATCACCGATGTAGGTCACTTGGAACACGATGCCGACGAAGGTGAAGACAAGATAGCAAAGAAAGCACGTCTGGAGCAACTGGAGCCGATGGAAGTGGTGCAATACTACACCAACCGCTATCATCACGACATGGAACTCCTCAATGTGCTGCCTCCCAGCATTGAGCCTCATGCATCCGGACATATTATTGAGCAGATTGCCTTCGTGCAGAAGATTCTCGATGCTGGTTATGCCTATGTGTCGGAAGGAAGCGTATATTTCGATGTGGAGAAATATGCGAAAGATTTTCATTACGGCAAACTCTCCGGAAGAAACATAGAGGAACTCTATAGCGAGACTCGCGAACTTGACGGTCAGCAGGAGAAACGCCACAGTTTCGACTTTGCCCTTTGGAAAAAAGCAGCTCCGGAGCATATCATGCACTGGCCTTCGCCATGGTCAGAAGGATTCCCCGGATGGCATCTCGAATGCTCCACTATGGGAACAAAGTATCTGGGCGAGCAATTCGATATCCACGGTGGCGGAATGGACCTTATGTTCCCGCATCACGAAGCGGAGATTGCTCAGAGTTGCGCAGCGCTGGGTCATGACACGGTGAAATACTGGATGCACAACAACATGATCACCATTGCGGGAAAAAAGATGGGTAAGTCGTACAACAACTTCATCACCCTCGAGCAGTTCTTCACGGGTCAACATGAGTTGCTTACCAAGCCTTTCTCGCCGATGACCATCCGCTTCTTCATACTGATGGCGCACTATCGCTCTACCGTCGACTTCTCTTCCGAAGCGCTTGAGGCTGCAGAAAAAGGATTGGAACGCCTGACTGAGACTTACACACGACTCATGAAACTCCAACCCTCCGAAAAGAGCACCGTTGACGTAAGCGGACTCCGCCAGCGCTGCACTGAGGCAATGGACGACGACCTCAATTCGCCTATCGTCATCTCGCATCTTTTCGATTCGGCACGCGCTATCAACACCGTCTTCGATGGCAAAGGCACTATATCAAAAGAGGACCTGAAGGAACTGCAAGACACATGGAAACTGTTTGCGGAAGATATTCTCGGTCTGCGACTCAGTGCCGATTCTGCTGCCGACAACACATCATTGGATGCTTACCGCGGAGCTGTGGATATGCTTCTTGAAATGCGTCTGGAGGCAAAACGCCAGAAAGATTGGACTACCTCCGACAGAATCCGCAACCAACTGACTGCGCTCGGATTCAACATCAAAGACACAAAAGACGGATTCGAGTGGAGCCTTTAAACAAGTGAAGTCTATAAAATAATTATGGCAGGCCTTTTTCGCCTGCCATAATTATTTTGTTCAAAAGTTCAGTCTTGTTCAGGATCGTTCAGAGGTTTCTTCTTTCTTTCACTATCAGGAGTGCTTGTTCGCGGATGTCTTGCGGGAGTTCTATTCCACGCATCTGCAAACTTCTGCACCAACCGGCAACATCTTCTTCACGCAAACTCACAAACACTTCGCTTATCATGTCGTGTTGCTCTGAAGTGAAAGAAGCGGGATCGATGCCAGAAAGAGAATCCAATTCTTCGTCGTCGTAATACACAATCTCGGGTTTGGTGATCAGCAATGTCTCTTTTTCGCAAACCAGATGCTCGCCGCAGCAACCCTCAGGGCGAGGTGATGAACCTCCTCTTTTCTCCTGAAGGGGGATGGATGGATCTTGATTTTGCGATTTTGAGGCTTTGCGGCGGCGCTCACGCACCTCCACAGCAACTGCTACGGCAACAACAAGAGAGAGAAATATTACCAAAGGTAATACATTGAAAAATGAAGAGTGAAGTGTGAAGAATAACATTGCCAAGCAGAGAGAAATTATTCATTATTCATTGATTGATCCTTGCGCACAGGAATCAATCGGCGGCATCTTCTTCCACGCGCAGATTCTCCATTATATACTGCTGGCGCTCGGCGGTGTTTTTGCCCATATAGTATTCCAGAAGTTCGTGAACAGAGTCTTCTTTGCGGATCGACACTTGGTCCAGACGGATACCTTTGCCTATGAAACCCTTGAATTCATCGGGAGAAATCTCACCCAAACCTTTGAATCGGGTGATCTCGGGATTGGGTTTCAAGTCGTCGATTGCCTGAAGGCGCTCTTCTTCCGAGTAGCAATAGCGTATCTCTTTCTTGTTCTTCACGCGGAATAGAGGCGTTTGCAGAATATAAACATGCCCTTTCTTCACGAGATCGGGGAAGAACTGCAGGAAGAAGGTGAGCATCAGCAGACGTATATGCATGCCGTCTACATCCGCATCGGTTGCTATGATAACCTTGTTGTAGCGGAGGTTGTCGAGTCCGTCTTCGATGTTGAGAGCCGACTGCAGGCAGAAGAACTCCTCGTTTTCGTACACTATCTCTTTCGTCAGTCCGAAGGTGTTTTTCGGTTTGCCGCGCAGAGAGAACACTGCTTGAGTGTTCACGTCACGACTCTTGGTGATGCTGCCCGATGCCGACAGACCCTCAGTGATAAAGATCGACGACAAGTCGCGAAGATCTTCGTCGGAGTCCTTCGATACATACACAGGTCTTGCATCGCTCAGGTGAACACGGCAGTCGCGAAGTTTAGGGTTGTTCAGATTGTTTTTCTTTGCACGCTCGCGAGCTATCTTCGTAACACCCTGAATGGCTTTTCTCTCACGCTCCGAATCCTGAATTTTCTGAAGCATCACCTCCGTGATGTCTGTATGTTTGTGAAGATAATTGTCGAGTTCGTGGGCAACAAAGTCGTTGACAAACTTGTTTACCGACACACTTCCTTCGGCAGGCGACATGTCGCGACTTCCCAGTTTGGTCTTGGTCTGACTCTCGAATACCGGTTCTTCCACATTCAATGCCACAGCACCCACAATGCCGTTTCTCACGTCGGAGAGTTCGAAGTCTTTTCCGAAGAATGCTTTTATCGTACGACCTATCGCCTCACGGAATGCGGCTTGGTGAGTACCACCTTGCACTGTATACTGACCATTCACAAACGAATAATACTCTTCGCCTGTCTGGTCGGAGTGCGTGAGTGCCACTTCTATATCATCGCCTTTCAGATGTATGATCGGATACAGAGGCTCGGCTGTCATTCTCTCGGTGAGAAGGTCGAAGAGGCCGTTGCGGGAGAGGAAACGGTTGCCGTTGAAGTTGAGGGTAAGACCTGTGTTCAGATACGCGTAGTTGCGCATCATCGTCTCTATCGTCTCATCGCGGAAACTGTAGTTCTCGAAGAGTCCGCGCGAGGCATCGGGTTCGAACTCGATAAGTGTACCCTGCTTGGCGCCTGCAGGAGCATCTATCACTCCCGTGTCTGCCACCATCTTGCCCTGCTTGAAATCCACACGACGGGTCTTTCCTTCGCGGAAGGCCTGAGCGGAGAATTTCCACGAGAGAGCATTCACGGCTTTCAAACCTACACCGTTCAGACCAACCGACTTCTTGAATGCCTTCGAGTCGTATTTGGCACCCGTGTTCAATTGCGAAACCACTCCCACAAGCGAATTCAACGGAATACCACGACCATAGTCGCGAACTGAAACCTTGCCGTTTTCAACTCGCACGTCGATCACTTTGCCAGCATTCATGCGGAATTCGTCGATAGAGTTGTCGACTGTCTCTTTTATCAATACGTATATACCGTCATCCGCATGACTGCCGTCACCCAGTTTGCCGATATACATACCGGGACGAAGTCGGATATGCTCCACATCTTCCAAATGCCGCACATTGGCGTCGGTATATTCCGCTGTAGGTTGTCCTAAAATCTCTTCTGAAGCCATATTACACAATTTGCTGCAAAGTTACTTAATTTTTAGTGAATATACAAATTTATTTTTTGCATTTCCAACCTGATGCAGGCATATTTTTCCTGTTTTCCACACCTTAAATATATATGCGCGAAGAAAACCTGCTCTTCCTCTTCCCGAAACCCGAAACCCTAAAAATTAGGATTAGGGTTTGGGTTATAGTATTGGAAATTCCCGGAATTTCCCGGAATTTCCAACCTACTCCGTTTTTCTCAAACTGCTGATTATGAGCATGAAGACTTCAAGAGAGATATGTCTCGCGGTCGTTTTTCCGCAACCGCGAACTTACAACAGAAACATACGCCTGGCAAAAAAACGAGTATTAAATGATGTGTTCTGATGTAGTAATGTACTTTTAGTAAATACCGTAATCAAGCATACTCTTTGCCTACTCTTTTGTACATTTGTACATTTGAACACAAAAAACAATGCCCACCGCATCCGGCAGGCATCGTTTCTTTATTCATGTTTCTTCAGTAGAATCAGAAAGAGGTCTTCATTCCCAATACGTTATACGTCGTTCCATCGGGCATGACGATCAGTATCTGGTTGTCGCGAAGTATCTTCTGAGGAGCAGAAACCCTGGATGCTGACTCTTCAACTCCTGTATTGACACTGGTCTTGAACATAGTTATCAGTGTGATGATATTCTTGTTGTTGCACCAGTAGTCATACAACCTTTCGCCATTGATGGTAGCAGCTATCTTCGTTATATCAGGATAACCATTGGTTGTTCTCGGGAAGTCGTAACCCTCTTTTACCTGTAATCCGACAAGGAATTGATATTCGGTATCGTACTTGAAAGTAGTTTCACTTGGCCAGTTGCCTGCAGAATTATAAATGCCATACAATGCCACTTCATATCCTGCATCTTCTTCCACGCTTACACTTCCGTAGTTGTTATACATCGAGTGGGTTGGAGTCAGCACTATATTATGCACTTCGTCGCCTGCTTGCGGGAAAGTAGCGGTTACATCCACTACGGTAACAAGCTGAGTGTAGGTTGCATAAACATCGGTATTGGCAGTGATGTTAGTGAAGCCTTTATCCCAACCGGCGAAGAGATATCCTTCGCGAGTAGGATCAGCAGGAGCTGTGGCATTCTGACCTTCTTCTACCGTCTGAGTGCTCAATACTGTGCCATCCCAATTGTAGAAAGTAACGGTATATGTAGGAGTTGCAGGCACCGTGAAATTGTATGCAATACATAGATCACCTGTATATTGATGATTGCTGCTATAATACGGTGTGCTTACAGATGGAGGCACTTCGCCGTTTACGGTGACAGTCATCTTGCTTACATCAGGCCTGTTAGGATCACCTGTCATTCTTGGGAAGATATAACCTTCTTTAGCTCTGACGTATATATACACTTTGTATGTCTCATTGCCCTGGAATGTGCCTGTGAAGGTGCTGGTTCCTTTATAGAAAGTATAATATGTAACAAACCAATCTGTAGCGTCTGCTATATGACCTATTACGTTATAAAGAGAATCGGATTTATAAATAATATAATTTGATATACTCTGACCTGGATTTGGTGCAGTCCAGTTGATGGCAACTTCGTTGACTGGTATTTTGTAAACTGCGGTTATATCCAAGTTCTCGTGTATGTTAGTGAACTCCTTGTCCCATCCTACGAAGAGATATCCTTCGCGAGAAGGAGCTGAAGGAGCTGTGGCATTCTGACCTTCTGCTACCGTCTGAGCGCTCAATACTGTGCCATCCCAGTCGTAGAAAGTAACGGCATAAGTAGGAGTTGCTGACACGGTGAAGATATAGCTTATATTGATATCGCCTGTAAATTGATTATTGCTGGAATACCACGGAAGAGCAATGGATTGAGGCTTTTCGCCGTTTATCGTGATTGTCATCTTCGCCGTATCTGGTTTGCTGGGATCGTCTTCCGTCATAGGGAAACTGTAGCCCGCTTTTGCCCTGGCGTATATATTCACCCTATATGTATCTCCGACTTGGAAGGTCCCTGAGAAAGTATTGAAAATACTTCCGGATTTTCTATAGAACATATAGTATTTAACTTCCCAACCTGCTGCCTCTGCTATATGACCTACTATATTGAAAACCGAATCTCTTGGGTAAACCATATAGTTTGATATACTCTGACCTGCGTTTGGTGAAGTCCAGTTGACGGCAACTTCTGTGACAGGTATTTTGTAAACAGCGGTGATATCCACGTCTTCCTGGATGTTGGTGAAATCCTTATCCCAACCTGTGAAGACATATCCTTCGCGGGTAGGATTCTGAGGAGCAACCGCATTCTGCCCTTGTTCTACCGTCTGAGTGCTCAATACTGTGCTATCCCAGTCAAGGAAACGAACTGTATATTCTACGACTTCTTCTGTATAATCCCTAGCCAAACGAACTGCTTGACCTGCTTTACGATTAACTCTGTCACTCGGGTTGAATGTACTTGCGTTGAAAGTTATACGGTTTCCATAATCGGAGCCGGAAGGTGAAGAAGTCCAGTAGTAACCTCCATCACCAACTAGGACGATAGAAGTACCATTAGAGCGCATACCTGCACAAGGAAGGAAAATAGCACCTGCTTCTTCCATCGTATTCCACTGATCTGCAGTATAGGTGTTGGTAGTGAAATCGGCAGCCACAGGAGTGAAAGTCAATCCTGCAGGAGTATTCCAGTTGTCCGGAAGCACAAGCATACCTTTTATACTTGCTACCGTTGCCCTGCCATACAAGAAGTCGTGATCTTCACGGGTATTAAACAGATAATTCCATTCGGCAACTGTCAGAGTGTACCACAAACTGTCTTTGTTTCCACCGTTGCTGATCGGGTTTGCACCCCATTCATGATAATCGGCATAGTTGGCGTTGTTGTTAACATACTTCGTTGGTTCATCGCCTGTGCCCCAACCGAAGAGATCGATCCAACCTTTGTAGGTGGAGGAAGATATTGAACTGTTGTTTGCACCTACATAGTCATACTGGTGCTCGGCAAACTGCCATGTTTCGGTAGATGGTTGATACTGCAAGTTGCCTTTGGCAAAACGCACATGCTTGTCGGCAGAAACAGAGAATCCCGGGCTTGGGAGGTTGCCTGTAGTGAAAGTTGTAAAGAAGGTTAGAGTGGTCGAATTGTTTTCTATCTGTTCGGGAGTCTGGTTGTTCACTTTTACATCTACAGTATTCGAAAATCTATTATCTTCATTGACATTGATCTCTACTTTCACCCTATACTGGGTATTCTCCTCCAGAGTAGTTTCCCCAAACGGAATGCTATTCCCAACACCTTTGTAGAATTTATATGAACTTACAGAATACTGTGCGCCTTCCGGCAGAATGGTGGTGGTTACTTCGTTTGGTCCATATGCCTGGTCGGATATAACTTCCTTTCCTGCCCTCGGCCAATTAACGGTCAGACTGACAGACGATATACTCGGAACAAATGTCTTCAATGTGAAGTTTTTCCACACATCTGCTGTCTGGTATGTGCTGAGTACATCAGCAGGCACATAGCAGGTGATATCTGCCATGTTGCTGGCACATTGGCCGAAGGCATATGAACCCATCGTAGGAAGTGTTGTCATGCGTGCGGTGATTGTGCGCAGACTCTGGCAATTATAAAATGCCATAGTTTTAATATTTGTCAGCGTTGATGGCAGATCTATTTCTTTCAGTTTACTTGAGCAAGAATAGAATGCATTACTACCTATCTCCACAAGACCTTCAGGGAAGTTGATATTCGCCAAGTAGCGATTGAAACAGAATGCACGTTCATTGATTTTGGTGATAGTAGGCGGCAGTTGTATCGAAGACAGATTCTGGCAATTGTTGAATGCAAACTCATCGATTACGGTCACCGTGTATGTTATATTGTGGTCATCCGTAAAGGTCTGCGGTATCACTACATCGCCGGTAACATAATTCTTCTGCGCATTGGTAACGTATTGATCACGAGCATCATATGATATAAAGGTTGCAGCCGCGGTTTGTGCTGCAGGGTCGCGCTTGTAGCGGATGCCGTTGGAGGTATATACATCATAACCTATTGCATATATATTGTGGCAATCACCCCAGACGGGAGTAGCTTTGTAAGCACTTAATGACTCAAGAGGTACAAAAAGTTTCATGTCTCGAAGTCCATCATGACGCTGAAGACCGTAAACATCAGCACCAGCGTTATAGAAGACACTCTGACCTAGGATTTCTTGATAGATATCCGGAGGTGTGGTCATATGAGCCACAATGGTATCCAATGACGTGCAGTTTACGAAAGCTAAATGCTCTATGGTAGTCAAAGTGGAAGGAAATTCAATGCTTTGCAAACTGCTGCAACTCTCAAATGCCATACTATAGATCCGTGTCAAACCTTCAGGAAAAACTATACGTTTCAAACTCGTGCATTTATCAAAAGCGCTGCCCTGTATAGAGTAACATTGATTAATAGTGAGTTCCTCCAACGCCTCACATCTGGCAAAGGCATAAGGTGCAATGTCGGTTGTTGACAAAGTCACGCTTCTCAGATTCTTGCATACACCGAATGCACCGGTATAGTATTGTCTGTTATTAACTGAGTGTGTGTCGCTGTAACCATCTATTCGTACAACAGTATTCGGAATTACCACCGAAGTCAGATTCTCGCAACCTGCGAAAGCAGCTGAACCTATTCTGATTACCGTGTAGGTTTGGGATTTGTATGTAACATGATCAGGGATTACCAGATTGCCGCTTACATAACCGCGTTGATCGGCAGCCCAAGTAGCTGAATCCGTATTCCCATAAAAGCTTTTGTAAGTGACTTCTGCCTGAGTAGCGCCAAGATTGTAATACAACCCGTTGATAAGCACATGCTGCTCACCGGCATGCATCATACCTATACATGCGAGTGCAAATAATAAGGAGTAGATCTTTTTCATAACCATTAAGTTTTATATGGTGGATAATATGTTAATTGTCGAATTATTCAAACACAAAGCGGCAAGCGCATAAAGCACCTGCCGCCTGTCAGTCGGTTATGTTCTGCCAAGTGTAATTATTCCCACTAGGAGGGATAACTTGCAGATTATCAATGTATTGTATTCCCATTCTGTACATAAGTCTACAGAAATTCACCCTTACATACCGCAAAGGTAAGCATTTAAATATACTTTTCCAAATATATTTATTAAAATCTTTCAATAAAAATTACTATTTTTTACAACCAATCTACCAAATAGAACAATTTCGCCATGCCGGCGGGTAAGCCGAAAGTAGCCGAGAGGTAGCCGACTCCTCAAAATGCCAAATCTACCAATTAGAACAATTTCACTATTTTTTTATCTCTCACAGATTCCACAGATCACACAGATTTACCATGCGGGTGAGGTCAAGTGATTTTGATGCTTCGCTATCGCTATGCATCCGATTTCACAGATCCATGCGGAACAATCTCAAAAATCTCCAGATGTCGAAAGACATCATAAAAAAAAATAGAAATCCGTGTAATCCCCTTTATATCTCCGAAATCCGTGGGAGTAAAAATTGTCATCCGTGGGAAATATCCGTTGTCGCGGGAATTCGCGGGAATTCGTTGAAAACCACACGTCATACCATGATAAGTCTTTTCGCGCAAATTAGCGTTCCCTGTATTTGGAGATTCACGGAATTTGTTGTATCTTTGCAGACTATTCAACAAGCAAACTATACTCCATGACCAAACATTACGATTTTCTCATTATCGGCGGTGGTGTAGCCGGAATGAGCTTTGCCCTGAAAGTGGCACAATCAGGCAAATATAAGATTGCACTCTGCTGCAAAACCACTCTCGATGAAGCCAATACAGCGAAAGCTCAAGGCGGCATCGCCAGTGTGACCAACCTGCTGGTCGACGACTTTGAAAAACACATTCACGACACAATGGTGGCAGGCGACTGGATCAGCGATCCTGCTGCTGTGGAGCAAGTGGTAAGAAATGCGCCTGCAGCAATCAAAGACCTGCTTCAGTGGGGAGTGAACTTCGACCGCAAAGAGGATGGCAGTTTCGACCTTCATCGCGAAGGAGGGCACTCCGAGTTCCGAATCCTACATCATGCCGACGACACCGGCGCAGAGATACAGCGTGGACTGATGGAAGCAGTGCGTCAGCATCCCGACATCGACGTATTGGAAAACCATTTCGCTGTGGAGATCATCACCCAGCACCACCTCGGAGTACGCGTCACTCGCCGTACTCCCGATATAGAGTGCTTCGGAGCTTATATCCTGAATCCGAAAACCAAGAAGATCGACACCTATCTCAGCAAGATCACCCTCATGGCAACGGGTGGAACAGGAGCTGTCTATGCCACCACCACCAACCCAAATATAGCTACCGGCGACGGTATTGCTATGGTCTATCGTGCCAAAGGACAGGTGAAAGATATGGAGTTTGTACAGTTCCATCCCACTGCACTCTACCATCCCGGAGAAACACATCCCGCATACCTCATTACCGAAGCTATGCGCGGATACGGAGGCATTCTGCGCCTGCCAAACGGCGAAGAATTCATGCAGAAATACGATGAGCGACTCTCGCTTGCACCTCGCGACATCGTGGCTCGCGCTATCGACAACGAGATGAAGATCAACGGTATAGACCACGTTTGTCTGGATGTTACACACAAAGATCCGGAAGAAACCAAGCATCACTTCCCGAATATCTACGCCAAATGTATGAGCATCGGAATCGACATCACCAAAGACTATATACCAGTAGCTCCTTGTGCGCATTATATGTGCGGAGGCATCAAGGTCAACCTCGATGCACAAACAAGCATCAACCGCCTGTATGCTGTAGGCGAATGCAGTTGCACTGGTCTGCATGGAGGCAACCGTCTGGCAAGCAACTCCCTCATTGAAGCTGTCGTATATGCCGATGCCGCTGCCAAACATGCATTGTCGGTAGTGGATATGTACGATTTCAACCAACGCATTCCTGCCTGGAACGACGAAGGCACAATGACCAACGAAGAGCAAGTGCTCATCAGTCAGGATATAAAAGAAGTCGGTCAGATCATGTCTACCTACGTAGGTATTGTGCGCAGCGACTTGCGTCTGCGTCGCGCATGGGAGCGACTCGACCTGCTGTATGAAGAAACCGAAGATCTGTTCAAACGAGTGAAAGCAACACGCGACATATGCGAACTCCGCAACATGATCAACGTTGGTTATCTCATCACACGACAGGCAATGGAAAGAAAAGAGAGTCGAGGGCTGCACTACACTATCGACTATCCGAAAGACCCCTCGCTCAACACCCAGGAAGTGTGGTAACCTCGCAAGGGATTCCAATAAAGTTATTGATATATAAAAACAGATTATAGACGCTCACTCATCAGCAAAATAAGCCTCCCTTGCGGGGAGGTTTGGTGAGGTTTCATTATGGTAAAACACATAGTATTCTTTCGTCTGACCGACGAAGCGGAAGGAAAAAGCAAAGCGGAAAACGCACGCATAATCAAACAAGGTCTCGAGAGTCTTATTCATAAAGTGCCCTGCCTCAAGCACATTGAAGTGGGTATCAACATCCCCTATGCTCCTGCAACCGACTACGACATCTGTCTCACCTGTCTCTTCGACAACTGGGAGGATCTCAACACATATGCCACTCACCCGGAGCACCTGAAAGTGGCTGCATACATAGGCAAATGCAAAACCTCTCGCGCCGCCTGCGACTACGAATGCTGATGTGTTATTTCCGTGAAATCCATGGGATATATATGATATGAAAAGAATAATTATTGTTTTTCTTTTGGGTATTTTTTCGTATGCCTCCGCCCAGACCCTCGCTTTTCCTGAAGCTGAGGGCTTTGGCAGATTTGCTTCCGGTGGACGAGGAGGCAAAGTAGTCACAGTAACCACTCTGGAAGACTATACATCCAAGGAAGAACCCATAGAAGGCAGTCTGCGTTGGGCACTCGCTCAGCATGTTACTCAACAGGAGATCGACGGAAAAACCGTCACCATCTACGAGCCTCTCACTATCGTTTTCAACGTGGCAGGCAGCATCAAACTGCGCGAAGACCTCAAAGTGAAACGCGACAATCTCACCATTGCAGGTCAGACCGCACCAGGCGACGGTATTTGCATCTCGGGTCACAGCATGACTTTCAACGGAGCTACTGCAGGCGAGATGTGGTATTGGGGACCCAGACGCAAAAACCTTATTATCAGATATCTGCGCTTCCGACCCACCATTCCCACAGATCAATCCTATGTAACCTATGGCACGGATGTGGAGAATTACGAGAACGTTATCTTCGACCATTGCACCATGACCTGGGCAAACGAAGAATGTCTCGCCATCTACGACACCCGGATGACCACCGTGCAGTGGTGTATTGCGGCCGAAGGACTCTATTTTGCCAACCATAAAAAAGGATATCGCTCTTATTGCGGAGTGTGGGGAGGACAGTTTGCCAGCTATCACCATAACCTGATTGCCCACAACGACAGTCGCAACATACGCTTCAATGGTGCACGCGCACACGACACTATTGCCGTAGTGGATTTCCATAACAATGTGGTCTACAACTGGGGAAGCAACAACTCCGGCTACGGATTGGAAGTGGAGGTGAAAGTGCCGGATGTGACGCGCAACGAACTCAACATGGTAGGCAACTACTACAAGCATGGACCTGCCAGCGGATACAACAACAAAGCCGCCTCGCCAACCAACAAAGTGAATCGTATTGTCCGCATCGATCAGGATACCGTCAGTTGGTATAATGGTTACCAATCCAGACACTATATAGAGGACAACTATCTCAGCAACTATCCCGAGATTACCGCCGACAACTGGTGGTGCGGAGTGCAGTTCAATTATAGCGACACTACTCTTATGAAGACGCTCTTTCGTGCATCCAACATATCTGCGGAAGTCAGCGAGTTGCTTGAAGGCAAACTGCAAACTGCCGAAGAGGCTTTTCAGAGCGTTCTCGCAGGAGTTGGCGCTTGCGCTCCCAGACGCGACTGGCAAGATGCCAGAATAGTGGAGGAAACCCGAAACGGAACTGCTTCTGGAAAAGGAAGCAAAAACAAAGACGGCATCATCGACGATCCTCAGGCAGTAGGCGGTTGGCCTTTGCTCCAAGGTGAACCATACACTGATACCGACCTCGACGGAATACCCGACAGTTGGGAGACAGAGCATGGTCTGGATCCTGAAGATGCAACCGATGGTGCGCTGATAACAGAAAGCGGCTACAGCAATCTGGAACTCTACATCAACAGCATTCCACAAAATTTCGAAGAAATGCAGAAAATTGCCGACGAGAGTTTCATCACCGCTCTGGAAACTATCAAAAACTCCGGTTTCAACGGAAAAATCCGTCTCCAAAACGGCATCTTCGTGATAGAAAATCAGGGGGTAAAAATAAGTCTAAACGGACAAATAATCAAATAAATAACCGGAAAATGCGCATAAAACTTGCGTATTTCAAAAGTTTGCAGTAATTTTGCACGCTTTTTCGCGAAAAAAGTGGAAAAGCATACGGAAAAGCAATAATAACCCGTCTTCGGGAGAAGACCTAAAAATACAGAACGATGAAAAGAACATTCCAACCTTCACAAAGGAAGAGACGCAACAAACACGGATTCCGTGAGAGAATGGCTACCGCTAACGGTCGCCGCGTATTGGCTGCACGCCGCGCTAAAGGTCGCAAGAAACTGACCGTAGCCGACGAAGGACGCCACAAATATTAATTTATGGTAAGTAAGAAGTCGCACGTTGCCGAAACAGGAGACACTGCAACCGACTTTCTGACTATACCTTGTATAAGTATTTAGGGAAAAGAGACATGTCTCCTTTCCCTTATTTTGCGTTTAATAAAAAGGCATTGTAATACGATTATGCAAACCACAAGACAACAGAAGATTGAGCGCTTGATTCAGAAAGATTTGAGCGAGATTTTTCTTGGTTATACTCGTCGTATGCACGGAATACTGATCTCCGTGAGCGAAGTTCGCGTGTCGCCCGATCTGAGCATTGCACATGTCTATCTTAGCATCTTCCCTTCCGACAAACAGCAATCCACTATGGATCTCATTGAGGAAGAACATGGCAAGATACGCGGTGAAATGGGCAATCTGGAGCGCCACCAACTCAGGATTATTCCCGAACTTCATTTCCATCTCGACGAGACCATGGACAAAATGGAGCGAATCGACCAACTCTTGAAATCATAGCCGTTTCCCGATGAATCCGTCGCTCCGCATAGCATGGCGCTACTTGTTTGCCAAGAAGAGTCACAATGCAATCAACATTGTGTCGGCAGTAAGTGCAGCAGGTGTTGCTGTGGTTACTGCTGCCATGGTGATAGTGCTGTCGGTTATGAACGGATTCGGAGCTTTGGTCCAGCGCATGTTTTCCGCCTTCGATCCTGACCTGAAAATAGTCGCTGCAGAAGGCAAACATTTCCGTATCGACAACGGGCAATTCGCACAATTGCAGAATCTGCCATGCGTGGCGGTTTTTTCGCCTACAATAGAAGAAACTGGTCTGATTGAGTTTACAAGCAAGCAGATGCCTGTCATCGTAAAGGGTGTCGACGACAACTTCACCTCGCTCACCGAGATCGACTCCATCATCACCGAAGGCACTTTCCTCATAAACAACACCATCGACGATGGTACTGGTTTGCCCACCCGCGTTTTCGAACGTTGTGTATTGGGAATCGGACTCGCCAACCAGATCAACATAAGTGCCCGTTTCATCGGAGGAATTAAGGTATATGCGCCCAAGCGCGAAGGGAAAATCAACATGCTCCGACCCGACAAAAGTTTCAACCAGGCAAGCACTTTCATATCGGGTATCTTTGCCGTCAACCAAACCAAATACGACGACAAGTATATGCTCGTTTCGCTGCCGCTTGCACGACAACTTTTCGAATACGACGAGCATGAAGCCACTGCCGTGGAGATAAAACTGGCATCCGACGCTAATCCGAAAAAAGCGAAAAAGCAGATACGCGAACTGCTTGGCAACGACTACAAGGTGATGGACCGCTACGAGCAACAGGAAGATTTCTTCAAAATCATGCAAGTGGAAAAAATGCTTACCATCATCCTCCTGATTTTCATCCTCCTGATTGCCACATTCAATATCATCGGCTCGCTTTCAATGCTGATGATCGACAAAAAAGCCGACTCCGTGGTGCTCAGCAATCTGGGTGCCAGCGAGAGTATGATACGCAAAATATTTTTGTTCGAAGGTTGGTTGATATCCCTGTTCGGTGCTGCAATAGGTCTGGTTTTGGGTGTGATAGTGTCGCTCGGGCAGGAGTATTTCGGATGGATAAAACTTGGTTCCGGAACGGAATATATCATCAATGCCTACCCTGTAGAAGTTCAGATTCCTGACATCCTGCTGGTTGCCGTGATTGTGGTGCTCCTCGGATGGTTGGCAGCATGGATTCCAAGCAGACGGTTGGAAATCGGATACTGATATAAAATGGTTATTAAAACATCTTTTATGAAACATACAGCAACCATATTGCTCTCTCTCTGTCTGTTGGCATCCTGCGGCAATCATGTTACGCCGGAGAAGAAACCTATAGGCGAAAACAAACTCGTTAACGGTTACTCACATTCGTATGGAGCACACTACAAGTCACGCGGCATCAATCAGAATGTGGTTGACCTCGATCTGTATTCCGCCAATATCGACCTCGACTCTGCACATCATATTGTTGGTACGGGTACCAATCTCTATATTTCCGACATCTTTCTCCCTGCAGGCGAAACCACGATGCAGGCAACTACATATACCTCCGACACTACTGCCGACGAATTCACTTTTCTGCCGGGAGTCGATTACGAGGGAAACATAAGCGGAGCTTATCTGTTGCGCATCACCGACGGAAAACTGACAGGCTACACCATTTTCGACGAAGGACAGTTCACTCTTTTGCAAGATGGCGACACAACCAGCATACTCTTCTCGCTCAAATACAAAGAAGGCAAAAACATAATCAACACATACGAGGCTGAATTCAAAGGGATTATTGCATACGACTGACACAGTGGATACACTATACAAACAATATCATACGTATCTTAAATTGGAGAAATCGCTCTCCGAAAATACGGTTGTCAACTACGAGATTGACCTCAAGAAGTTGTGCGACTACTGTGGCAAAAACGGAATAGAACCACAAAAGGCCTCATTTCTGCAATTGCAGGAATTCCTTCATCACCAGTTCAAGATCGACACCAATCCGCGTTCGCAAGCACGCATCATCTCAGGTATCAGGCAGTTCTACAAGTTTCTTCTATACAACAAATATATAGAACAAGATCCGTCGGAATTGCTCGAATTGCCCAAGATAGGTGAGCACCTTCCGGAGGTCCTCTCCTTGAAGGAAATCGACGATATGATTGCCGCAATCGACCTTGGCAAGGCGGAAGGACAACGCAACAGAGCCATCATTGAGATGCTTTACGGATCCGGGTTGCGCGTAAGCGAACTTGTCAATCTCAAACTCAGCAACATGTATCGCAAAGACGGCTATATGCTGGTGGAGGGCAAAGGCAGCAAGCAGCGTCTGGTACCCATATCGCCGGAAGCAGAAAAACAGTTTGACTTTTGGATGGAGGACCGCTCGCATCTCGATGTCAAACCCGAGTTCTCCGATTTCGCTTTTGTAAACCGCTACGGAAGAGGACTCACACGCTCTATGATTTTCCATATCATAAAAGAACTTGCAGAACGGGCGGGTATTAAGAAGAACATCTCTCCGCATACTCTTCGCCATAGTTTTGCCACGCACTTGCTGCAAAACGGCGCCGACTTGCGCATCATCCAGCAACTGCTTGGACATGAGAGCATCACCACTACCGAGATATATACACACATCAACGTGGAAGACCTCCGTCAGGCTATACTGAAATATCACCCCAAGAATCAAAAATGAACCGATAAAGGACTTTGAGAAAGACACTGCTATATATCATGCTTTGGATGACTTCTGCTGTAATGGCGGAAGAAACCATTGTCGTGGGTACTGTCAGAGACGGCAGAACGGGTGAACCTGTGGAGAATGCCAATGTGTGGTACAAAAACACCGATATAGGTTGCGCTACCAATAACGAAGGCCTCTTTATGGTGAGAACCGATCTCGACAAGAAGCGTACACTTCTTGTTTCTGCTGTCGGCTACAAAAAGCAGAAATATACTATCGAACCGGGTCAGTATGCAGGTATAGAAGTGGAACTGGAAGAGGAAAACACACAACTGGCGGATGTCTTTATCGTGCCGGGAGCCAATCCTGCGCTGCCGCTTATGGATCGTGTACGAAGCAAACGGGCAGAAAACGATATGCTCTCACGTTCTGGGGTCAGTTACACTCAAGCAGAGAGTAAAGAACTCTATATAAGCGACATACGTCAAAAACACTTGCAGCGAATGCTTTGGAAAAGTCTGCAAAGCGGAATGCTCACCGCCGAAGATTCCACAATGATTGTTCCTCTTTACATCTCTCGCTCTGCAAGCAAAATGGCTAGCGGCAAGAAGAGTTATATTGCCGCGCCGGAAGAGAAAAGCGTTGTGCTTACCGAAACCGATTTCTCTGCGCTTCTGGAAGGTTTGCCCGAGCATTTCGATTTCTACAAAAACAATATCACGGTGTTCGGCAAAAGTTTCATTTCACCCCTTGCTTCTTCCGGAAACAGTCATTACAACTACTATCTTGCCGATAGTCTGATTGCCGATTCCGCTGCTATGCAGAAGACTTATGTGGTGCATTTTCATAGCAAAAACCCTTACGAACCTTCATTCAACGGTGAGATGCTGATCGACTCTGCTACATGCGCTCTGCGCAGTATCAGTGTCAGTGTGCCGCGCGAAGTAAGCATCAATTATCTCACTTCACTTCGCGTCAACAAGACATACGACGAGCAGTTCCTGCCAGAAAATGAAGACATGTCGATGATCTTCGATTTCGCTATCAAAGCCGACACTTCGCATGTCTTTCCTACCGTCCTCCTCAAGCGGCAAAAACAGAAACTGCAGACCTTGAGTCTCTCAACTGAGATGCCCGAAGATAGCATCGTCTTCGATGCCGACAGCCTGCTTGCCGTCGACAGTGTGTCCTACGACGCTTTCACCAGGCTTGAAGACTCCAATCTCATCCGTACTGCCAAAATCATCGCATATATCATCACTACCGGCAATGTGCCTGTCATCGGCGAGAAAGTCGATTTGGGCAATGCCGTGGAAATGATAGGCATGACCACGGAAGAAGGTATACATATAGGTGTTCCTGTCGCCACAAACGAGAAACTGTGGAAAAACGTTGAACTCTCAGGATATATAGCATACGGGTTCCGCGATAGAGCTATGAAAGGGAAAGGGCAGATTCGAGCTCTCTTGCCCACTCCGCGACGAAACCTCATTGGAGCCTATTACTGGGATCATTATGCTCCGACCGACTACTCCCGTACCGACTATTTCATGCGCGAGAATACGGTGTTCTATGGCGAGCAGGATCTTGCGCATATGCTCTTTGGAGGGCTCACCTACAACACGCAGCAAATCATTCCGCGCACTCGGAAAAGAGAATTCCAGATCTGGACTGAAAACGACCTAACCGACAATGTGGAAACCGAGTTTGCCTTCCGTATGGGACGTATGGGCTACGGTTCGCCTATGGTTGGTTACAAGAATATTCCTTCTTTCCGCTATCGCACCCTCATTGCTGCTGTGCGTCTGGGGTGGGGGGAAAGGAAAGTGTATATGTTCGTTCGCCGCAGACATATACATAGTCAGTATCCTATTGTGCGCCTGGTGGCAGAAGCCGGAAGTTGGCAGTTGGATGCAAAACAGTCGGCTGTAAAACGCTTCTACGAAGAGAGCAATCTATATGCACGCCTCACGCTTCTTGTGCAACAAACCATTCCGCTCGGAGTGGTAGGCACACTCGATTATTCCATGCAGGCAGGTATGGTGTTCGGCACAGTTCCCTATCCTCTTCTTGAGCACTTTGTAGGCAACCAGAGTTACACCTACGATCCGTATCGCTTCACTCTCATGAACTTCCATCAGTATACTGCCGACAGGTTCGTTCTCGCGCATCTGCATTGGAACATGCAAGGTGCTATCTTCAACCGCATTCCATACATCCAGCGTCTGCATCTGCGCGAATTAGTCGAGTTCAAATTTGCTTATGGAGCCCTCGACGACAAGCATAGCAAAGTGCTCGAATTGCCCGAAGGAATGGGGAAAATGCGCGTGCCTTATGTTGAGGCCGGTATTGGAATAGGAAACATCTTGCGCCTTGCCGACCTCTATGCCGTCTTCCGCCTTACCGATCTCAAAAACACCACCACTCCCTGGTGGGCAATCCGCGTCCGCTTCAGCTTCGGAATGTAATTTTCAGAAAGTTGCCAAAAATCTTCACCTTTGTTTGATAAGTTGAAGGGAAGAATACTGCATCAGAATTTTAGTCGTAACATTGAGTGTACTTCGGTGCGAGTGCGGGAAGTGAGACTCTGTTTTTCCATGGTTTCATCGGAAAAAATCGACTGTGAAGCCTTCAAATAAATCGACACGTTTTTAGTGATCTGATATCTGAAATTCAAAAACCATCTGCCCCCGCTTCCATACATTTGAGGGATGGAAAATGCATACAAAACATCGTTTTCATAAGCAAAAAAACGATTGTCGTAATCAACTGCATAAAACCCTTCCACTCTTCCTTGAACAACCAAAGGCACACGCGAAGCATGATATTCCACTTGCTGGTAAACCAATCCACCAAAAGTGGGAGAAACTGTTTTCTGCTTGGCTAGATTACCCTCCAGACATGTTCGAAAAATCCAGTTTCCTGCTTGAGCATCAAGAGTGTAGCGCAATGAATATTTACTTTTGTCGCCCTTTATCTTCCCTTTGTAGCTCCATTGCATTTTTATTTCCTCTTTCGGACGAAACTCAAATGTCAGATATGTATCGAATCCATAAGACGGATTATAGTTGATTCTGTATTTAGGATATTTGAAATAGAAGAAATCGACATAACCGGCTATTCGCAAACGTCTGATATTGGTAAGGTCGAACCCGATATATGCACCTTGTTCATCATTCAAACGGGATGATTCCGAGAGCGCAGAAGCAAGCATATTGTCGTAATAGCGCGAATAATAACGATAAATGGCACTCAAAGAGACTCCGTTCGTCGGTGTGTATCTAAGCCCGGTGATATTTGCCAAACCCCACGTAGTGTTTTGAGCAGTTGCTATCTCACCAAACAGATAGCAGTTGCGAATAAACCATTTGTAGTTGAATCCTGCTGAAAACTGACGTTTGCCCTGAAAGAAGTTCTGATTATAATAATTCGGATTCGAACGTAGAGTATCACCCAATATATTCTCAGATGCAGTAATACCCAATCGGGCATATCGAAGTTTCACCGTAAGATTAATGCCAGCTACCTGCTGCCAAACACTACGCTTGTTATGCAATTCGTTTTCCGTACGGTGATAACCGGTTTTTAAAACTGAGGAAAATACTCCATCTTTCACATTTCCATCAAGTTTTCTGGCAGAATACAAGGCAGTAAGATAAACCTTGCCGAAGTTGAGTGTAGCACCTGCGCCTCTGAGAAAATCATATTCTGCACTTGATGATTTCCTTTGCAAACCACCGTCTTTGAATCCTTTATGAAGAAGATATTCCGCCTTTCCTCCATAATTCATATTTGTGTTTAATACCAGACCTTGTCCGAAGGAAACACGATAATCGCCGAGGCTGATCTTCTTGAACTTCCAGACATCCTCTATCTGAAGCCAACCACCATAAAAATCTGCACCATACGTTTTGCCTTTTACGTAAAAAGGTTCACCGTTGTCGCGCTCCATCACCAAACCAGCATCCACTTTGTTTTTATATTGGAAACGATATTTGACCGAAGTGTAAAATGGATCTTTTCCTTTGTTTTCTATGTTTCTTGCATCAAGACGGAGATCTACCTCATGTCTTGCATAATGCCACATCTCTTTCCAATAAAAAGGTTGCGGTTTTTCAACCGGAGCAATATAAATAAAAGGAATCATATTGCGGATTTCGTAATCCGCAAGTCCGTAGATCATTCTCAGATCATAAATGTCGAGAAAAGGATGGCGATAGGCAAATAGCAAGATGTCGTCTATCTGCTCGTCTCCCAGGAAACGCAATTTGCGCAGATCTTCTTCCGTTGCAGCATTAAGATTAATCGGGTTTTCGTGCAACTGCATGAGGTCGGTTTCCAGTTCCTCGAAATCTACATCTCTACCATCCTCGGTAAGACTGCTATATATATCCTCAATTATGAGAGGCAACATATCCGGAGAATACTTGATCTCCGAATACATAAGCACACATACAAATGTCGACAAAACAAGAGTCAACCTTCTCATAATCAGACAAGATTTAATGGTAGCAAACGGAAGTTTTGCTCCGCAAAATTACAAATATATTTTTATTAAGGCAAGTAGCTGTACGGAAAGTGCTATTTTTCACAAGAATTAATCGGAAAATATTGTATAGTTAAACTAGTTTGAGTATCTTTGCAAGCGAAATGCAGAACAAAGAACTCCTCAAATACATTATTGCACTGCCTCTATTGCCTGAAGTAGGCTTACGGACAGCAAAAGGACTCATCGATTTCTTTGGGTCGGCTGAGAATGTATTCCGAGCAAGCGAAAAAGATCTGCTTCAGATTCCGAACATACGTAAAGATACCGTACAAACACTTCTTGCAGGAAAGAAAGAAGCATTGGTCAGAGCAGAGCAAGAGCTCGATTTCATCGAGAAAAACGGAATAGAAACCTACTATTTCGAAGATGACGAATACCCATATCGTTTACGCGAATGTGTGGATGCTCCCATTCTGCTTTTCGGAAAGGGAAATCTTAAATTGAACGAAGGAAAATTCCTTTCGGTTGTGGGTACCCGTATGCCTACCGACAGAGGCAAACAACTTTGCACGGAGATTATTCAGCAACTGGCAGTGCAGGTTCCTGATCTGATAATTGTGAGCGGACTTGCTTATGGCATAGACGTAACTGCACATAAAACCGCGATTTCATCGGGAATTTCAACACTTATCATACCAGGTCACGGACTCGACAGCATATATCCTGCCGTACACCGTCAGGTGGCTGTAAACTCGCTCGAAAAAGGTGGAATACTAACGGAATACATGTCGCTTACCCAACCTGACCGACAAAATTTTGTTGCCCGCAACAGAATAATAGCAGGACTCAGCGACGCCACTTTGGTTGTTGAAAGCAAACAGAAAGGCGGTTCGCTTATTACTGCCGAAATGGCCAACGGATATGATAGAGAGGTGTTTGCTGTTCCGGGCAGACCCTCCGATCAGGCCTCGGCAGGATGCAATATGCTCATCAAACAGCAAAAAGCAGCATTGGTGGAATCGGCAAACGACATTATCACAGCAATGCAATGGGAACAAAAAGACACAATTATTCCCGTTCAAACCGAACTTTTCGACGATCTGAGCGAAGAAGAAGCGCAAGTCCTTGAATTGCTTAGAAAGGCTGAAGACGGTATGCACGTCAATCTGCTTGTAATGGAGACCAAGCTACCATATAGCCAGCTGACATCTATATTGATGATGATGGAAATGCGAGGATTGGTGCGCGCATTGCCAGGCAGTATCTACAGAGCGGCAAAATAAGACTCTGCACTCAAATAAAAAAATCAACATTTGCATAATTGCAAATAATGCAGTATCTTTGCAGCCCGAAATAAAAAAGAAAACTAACAATATGCTTAAGGAAATTCTCGCTGTAACAGGCAAATCAGGTCTTTTCCGCCTTATCAGTCGCGGAAACAATATGCTAATCATCGAATCGCTTGAAGACGGCAAACGTATGCCAACCTATGCTCGCGACAAAATTGTCAGTCTTGCAGATATCTCAATGTTTACGAACAACGATGATATCCCATTGAACGAAGTTCTTATGGCATTGCAAGCGAAGCAAGAAGGCAAACCGGTAGAGTTCGACATAAAGAAAGCAGAAAACGACCAACTGCGTTCGTTCTTTGCAGAAGTACTTCCTGATTACGACCGCGACCGTGTTTACCCGAGCGACATTCGCAAACTTCTGCTCTGGTACAATCTGCTTCTGAAAGCCGGCATCACCGACTTCACAGAAAAAGACGATGAAACCGAAGAAAATGCCGCAATCATCGAGAAAAAAGAAGAGCATCATGCCGCTCCCAAACAACAAGTAAAAACTCAAAAATCGGCAGCTACATCGGTTAAAACAGGTGTAGGCGCCAAACGTGGATAAAGAAACAACCGTTTAGCGTTTCAGGAGACAGATTCCTCCTTAAACATTAAACCTTTTCATGACCGCGCATGAAATAATCAATATCATAGAATCTGTAGCGCCGCTGAGTCAGCAAGAGGGGTGGGATAATTCGGGGTTGCAGATAGGAAAGAGAGAGACCAAGGTCGCTCGCGTGCTTCTTTGCACTGATATTTCCGACAAAATAATAGAAGAGGCTATTGCGAAAGATTGTCAAATGATAATCTCGCATCATCCTCTTCTTTTTCATGGTCTGAAACGAATAGAAGGGTTAACAAGAGAAGAGCGTTGTGTGATAAAAGCCATTCAAGAAGGTTTGGTTGTTTACAGTTCACATACCGCAATGGATACATGGCTTCACGGAGTGAGCGGAAAAATGGCAGAAAAGATGGGGATATCGCAGTATCAGATTCTATCTTCAACAGGAGAAAACATAGGATTGGGCGTGATTGGCGAACTGCAAAAACAAATGCTCTTGCCTGAATTTTTGGAAATGCTCAAGCTGCAATTCCGTTGCAAATCAATCAAATATGTGGAAAGAGACGGGAAAAACAATCTGATTTCCAAGGTTGCCATGTGCGGAGGAGCAGGAAGCGATTTCATGGAGACTGCAATTGAGCAAAAAGCCGATGCTTACGTAAGTGCGGACTTCAAATATCATGAACTTCAATCGGCCGACGGAAGAATAAACGTGTTCGACATCGGACATTTTGAAAGCGAACAATACACAAAAGAGATCTTCCGTGATTTGCTGCATTCCTACGATGTGGAAGCCATTCTGGCTGAAGAAGACAAGAATATTGTTCAGACATACTAAATTAACGACTATCAAAAAAACAGATATATAAAACATTAAAAATCATACAATTATGGCACAAGACAAAGAATTGAAAGAAATGACCAATGAGGAGAAACTGCATGCTCTTTATGAACTTCAGCAGATCGACTCAAAGATTGACGAACTTCGCATTCTTCAAGGCGAACTCCCTATCGAAGTGAAAGATATGGGTGATGAAGTTGAAGGCTTGAAGACTCGTCTGAAAAACATTGAAAACGAAATCAAGGAACTTGAGACTCAAATCAGCGACCGTCGCGTTCAAATAGAGAATGCCAATGCCGCTATCAGCCGCTACAAAGAGCAGCAAGACAATGTTCGCAACAACCGCGAATACGACAATCTTACAAAAGAAATCGAGTATCAGAGTCTGGAGATCGAACTCTGCCAAAAGCGTATCAAAGAATACACTGCAGCACTTGAAGCTCGTCAGACCGACAAGGCAAAAACCGTTACCGACATAGAAGAGCGCACAGTAGATCTGAATCAGAAGAAGGCAGAACTCAACGACATTCTTGCAGAAACAAGAGAACAAACCGAGAATCTGCTTCTCCGCTCGCAACAACTCGAAAACAATTTTGAAGACAAGCGACTTCTTACCGCTTTCAAGCGTATCCGCAAAAATGCACACAACGGATTGGCAGTGGTTACCGTAGAAAGAGATGCTTGTGGCGGTTGCCATAACAAGATTCCTGCACAACGTCAGTTGGATATCCGCTTGAGAAAGAAAATCATCGTATGCGAATATTGCGGTCGTATTCTCATCGACCCTGATATGGCTCACGAAGTGCAGTTGGAACAGAAATAATCATTTTGCGAACAAACAAATAAAAAACAGAAAAGGCATGTCGAAATGTTGACATGCCTTTTTTGTCGGTTTTAGTGAATAATCACCATAAAGTAAGCAAACAGTCGGCTTACATTGGCTTTATTTCTTCACTTATTTTTTCCCGAAATAGCGAAGGAAGAGACCTTCAAATCCACGTCCGTGACGAGCTTCATCTTTTGCCATCTCGTGAACTGTATCATGAATAGCGTCCAGATCGAGAGCTTTGGCACGTTTGGCAATACGGAATTTGTCGGCGCAAGCACCCTGCTCTGCCAACATACGTTTCTCGAGGTTGGTCTTTGTATCCCAAACCACTTCACCGAGCAACTCGGCAAACTTAGCGGCATGCTCTGCCTCTTCGAAAGCATACTGACGGAAAGCAGCAGCTATCTCAGGATATCCTTCGCGGTCGGCTTGGCGCGACATTGCCAGATACATACCTACTTCCGAGCATTCGCCATTGAAATGTGCGCGAAGGTCAGAAAGCATCTCTTCGTCACAACCTTTGGCAACGCCAATCACATGCTCTGTTCCAAACTCAAGTTTGTCACTCTTTATCTCCACGAATTTTTCACGTGGTTGTTTGCACTGCGGGCAGCGCTCTGGTGGCTCGGGGCCTTCGTGTACATAACCGCACACGCTACACATCCATTTTTTTTGCATAATCGTAAAAAATTTTTTAATTTTTATTTGGGTTTTTCATGTTATAATCTCCACACTTTCAGTGAGAAAATTTCACGATGCAAAGATACAAAACTTTTTTGAATAACAAAACAGAATGGAAAAAAGAAAATTTCATTTGTGGATTTGACAATAAATTTGTAATTTTGTCGGCTGAAGAGACATAGTCTCTTGCCAAAGCAAGATATGAATAGTATAAAAAAGATATTAATGTTGGCTTCGGCAGCAGTGCTTCTGCTGTCGTCTCCGCCTGCCAAAGCCCAATATAGCAAGCTTTACAGTTCGGAAGACTCCCGTTATGCAGACGGGGTAGAATTGTATATGCAGGGTCAATGGGGGGCATCAGAGCGAGCATTGAAGAGCTACAAGGGCAAGACTCACGAGACTCAGGCACAATTTTATATTGCTGCCAATGCCTTTGAGATGCGAAGGAAGAATGCCAGAAAACTGCTCCAGGCATATTTGAAACAGAATTCTTACACTGCCTACGGATCGGAGGTTCATTACATGCTCGGAACAATGCTTGTGGAACAAAACAAAAACAAGCAAGCGCTCAAAGAGTTTGAAAAAGTACATATTAAGGAACTTTTCCGCCCGCATCAAGCCGAGTTTCTGTTCTACAGAGGTTATGCCCATCTGAAGATGAACGAACCCCAGAAAGCGGCCAGCAGTTTTGCCAAACTGAAAGAGATGAACAGCAGATATACTCTGCAGGCAAAATATTATTATGCTTACTGCCAGTATGCTATACAGAACTATGGCCGTGCTTTGCCGGAGTTTTTGGCAATAGAGCATACCGAGGCATACAAAGACATTGTTCCTTATTATATTATACAGATATACTACGCTCAAGGACAATACGATGAGGTAAGAGAGCGTGCCGAATATCTGCTTGCCAACAATCCCAACAACCCCAATAACAACGAGTTGCACCGTATGGCGGGCGAGATCTACTATCGCCAGGAGGAATATCAGGCAGCAGTAGAACAACTCACAGAGTATGAGAAAGACATCACCGAGCAGAAGAAAGAACCGCTTCGTAGCGACATGTATCTGCTTGGTATGTCATACTATCGTTTGGAAGATTGGCACAATTCGGTTAACTATCTGCTGAAAGTGAAGAAAGCAGATGACCAATTGACACAAAACACCTGCTATCATCTTGGCAACGCTTACATAAAACTCAACAATACGGAAGCTGCCAAGATGGCTTATGCGGCTGCCATGCGCTACAACTACGACTCAAAGATCAGAGAAGAGTCGATGTACAATTATGCTCTTACCACCTACAACAGTTCGTCTGCATTGGGAGAGAGTGTGACAGCGTTTACCGACTTCCTGCAGCAGTATCCCAACTCGCCTTATAAAGAGCATATCTACGAGTTGCTGTGCGATGCTTTTACCAAATCGAAGAACTATGCTTCTGCGTTGGAGGCTCTCAACAGTATTGAGGATCCGACCGACAAGATGATAGAAACGAAGCAATATCTGCGTTACCAACTCGGTATAGACGCATATATGCAAGAGAAATATGATGAAGCAATAAAATGGTTTACCGAAGTTATCGATAATAAAGAACGCGCCCCGAACGGAGACAGCAAACAAATGCAGAAATACAAGACCGAGAGTTATTTCTCGCGTGCTGAAAGTGCATACAAACAAGGTAACTTCAAGCAAGCAGAGGCCGATCTGGTGCTCATGCAACAGCAACCTGACGCTCAAAGCAGCGCCAACTATGTGTCGAGTTATTACTCGATGGGTTATGCCCTCTTCTCGCAAAAAGAGTACAAGAAGGCAAGAAGTTGGTTTGAGAATTACGTGCAAAAAGCATCATCTTCTGATGCCACCTATCAGGATGCTTTGAACCGAATAGGCGACTGCTACTTCAACGACCGCGATTTTGCCAAGGCGGAAACTTATTATCAGCGCGTGGCAGCCGCAGGAGGAGTGGGCACCGACTATGCTATCTTCCAACGCGGTTATGCACTCGGACTGATGAAACGCTATTCCGACAAGATTCTCGTTTTGGAGAAACTTGTGAAGCAGTATCCTCAGTCGGATTATGCCGATGATGCTTTGTATGAGATAGCACGAGCGGAATTGCAACGCAACAACAACACAGCTGCTATCAACGCTTACGAACGCTTGCTTCAGAATTATCCTCGCTCCAATATGGCCAGAAAAGCGGCATTGGAGAAAGCGATGATCTACTACAACGACAAGCAGTATGCTAAAGCTATAGAAGGCTACAAGCAGGTTATCAAGTCGTATCCCGGAAGCGAAGAGGCATATAGTGCGCTCGACGGACTGGAAGCGGCATATATCGAAACCGACAATGTGGCTGAATATCTTGCTTATACCAAATCGCTCGGCAGAATCAACATGCAAACCGATGCCCGTGAGGACTCGCTTACGTATATAGCTGCCGAACGACAGTATATGCTTCAGAACTATCAGCAAGCCATTGCAGGATTGAGCAAATACGTATCGCAATACTGCTCAGGCGGAAGATATTGCACTACAGCACAGTATTATCTGGCAGACAGTCATTACCAACTGAATCAGAAAGATGCCGCATTGCGCGAATTCACTACGCTTGCCAACATCACAGGCAATCCGTATATGGAAGAAGCGCTTACCCGTGTGGCAGAGATCTCGTACGACAAAGCCGACTATCAGACTGCGCTTACCTACTTCAAACGTCTGCAAGCAGTGGCAAGCAAGACCGACAAGGTGAATGCTGCTCGCTTGGGTGTGCTTCGTTGCAGCTATTATCTGGGTGATCATCCTACCACTGTGAACGTGGCAAGTGAGATCATCAACGAGAGTACGTCATCTAGCGAAGTGAAGGCGGAAGCAAGATACAATCGTGCAAAAGCTTACATTGCTCTAAACGAACTTCAGTTGGCTATCAAAGATCTGGAGCAGACAAGCACTCAGGTTCGTACCGCTTCAGGAGCCGAATCGAAGTATCTGCTGGCAGAAGCATATTACACACTCGGCGATTTGGACAAATCGGAGAAGGTGATAATGGATTTTGCCTCGATGAATACACAGCAGCAATACTGGTTGGCAAGGAGCTTTGTCTTGTTGGCCGACATCAATATTCAAAGAGGCGATCTGTTCCAGGCAAAACAGTATCTGCTGTCATTGCAAAGCAACTACCGTGTGCAAGACGATGTGCAGACACTGATCCAGAACCGTCTGAAACAGATTCAGGAACGTGAAACAGCAAAAGTGGAGGAGGACGACGATGATGAATATTAATAATATAGTAGAAAGAAGAAAGTTGAAGGTGCAAAGCCTGCTTAAAGGCTTGGCTTGTCTGGCTTTCTTTATGTCGCCACTCGCCGCTTTTGCCCAATCCGACACCATCAATCGTGTAGTGGAAGTAGAACGTGAGTTCCAACCTGTGATTGAAGGAGCAGGCAAGGTGGACGTTAAACCTCAGGTTTACGAAACCACTACACAACCTGCCAAAGTGACGTTCTCCGACTATTCAAGTCCGCTGAAAGATATCGATTCTACCGATGTGAGTGCACTTGGTTTCTCACCTACCAACTTCATGATTCCGCGTCCTTTGAACGGTTTTCTGAGAGGAGGTATTGGTCATTCCGCAACTCTGTTCGACTTCAACTATCGTCTTACCGAGAAGCGCAACTTTGCACTTAACCTCAATGCTCATCATCTGGGTCAGTGGGGAAGGAAAACCCTCTCCCACTCCTCGCTCGGAATGGACATGAGTTATCTGTTCAGCAAAGGTGATTTCTTCTTCGGAGTGAATGCAGAGAATATTTTCTTCACTCGCTATGGCAAGTATTTCGAATACGACTTTGTGGACCATGACAGTGTGCAGATGCGCGGCAAATTCTCGGATGACCTTCCGAGTTATGCCCAATTCACGAAGGACGACAAGTGTTCGCAATGGGATATCAACACCAAAATAGGTATCCGCTCTCTTCCGAATGCCGACACCAAGTATCTACTGCAAACCGGATACGAGGCATTCATCATGAAGCAGGGGACAACCGAGCACATCGTCAACACTCAGGCGATGATCGACTGGGCTAAAGATGTGCATCATATAGGTGCTGACTTCCACTTGGAGAACCATATCTATTCGTTCGACAAGACGGCATTCCAGCAGTTTATTACCGACCACGGATTGGACAATACGAGATATTCGACCGACACCACTTCGTATCATGCAATAAAACTCCAACCTTATTATGCATACGAAGGCAACCGCTTCCAGATTCATCTTGGAGTGAATCTCGACTTTTGTGCAGGCAAAGGCAAGGTGTTCCTTCCGTCGCCCAATGTGACTTTCGAAGCCAAGCTGACTCCTACATGGTTGGCATTGTATGGAGGCGCTGTGGGAGAATATGCGACACAAAGTGTACGCGAACATTTCGGATACTTGAGATATCTGTATGCCGAAAAAGAAATCATGACCAGGGCAAATCGCACTTATACTCCAATAAATGCGTTCCTCGGATTCAAGATTCGTCCGCATGCCAACTTGCTGATGGATATTTATGCCGACTATCGTTATACGAAGTATGATGTGTTCTTCTGTCCGGATACCGACGACAGCAACAACCCGACCGGATATTTCAATCTGGTTTCCACTCCGTATCAACGTTGGCAGATTGGTGCAAGATTCCATTATCACTATCAGGATATAGTGTTTGTTTCACTCAACGGTTTCTACAACATATGGACCGGTATCGACCAGGCATTCAGCAACCTGTACGCATTGCCTCACAACCATATGCTTGACCGTCCTACGTGGGGAATTAACCTGAGGATTGACGGCAAGATCGACTCCAAGTGGTCGGTTTACACGGTGAATTATTTCTCCGGAGGAAGCTATATCCTCAATTTGGATCCATTCCCTATGGCCATGAGCGCCAAACCTGTGATAGACGTGAATCTCGGTGCCCAATACAACGTGAACAAATGGTTGAGTTGCTATATTCAACTTAACAACATCATCCATCGCAAGCACGACATTGTATACGGCTATCAAACCCAAGGCATCAATTTCCTGCTCGGCGTAAGCTACGCATTCTGATTCAGAAGTTAAACTACTCCTCGTTGCATCACCTGCAACGGGGAGTATAAACATATTGCGCTATGAAGATCAACCGCATTAATATTCTAAGAAGCATCAATCTGCTGCTAGCATCCGCTATTGCTGCTTTGGGCTTTGCCGGGTGTTCGCATCAGAAGAATGCTGCCAAACAAAAAGAGAAGGCCGAAGACGACAGTCAGACTCCAAAAGTGGAGGAGATCAGCGCATCGGATGACCAGCAGATGGTTTGTATGTACGGAGTTCCTCGTGCAGAATATATTGTTCACGGTTCTGTTCTCGACCAAAAGGGCTATCCGCTTCGCAAACATTCGATTATCATAAAGAGTCATTACAACGAAATCAGTCTGGAAACCGATGAAAACGGCAATTTCGATGTCAACTTCGACGGTTTTCCTGCTGAAGAACTGACTTTTGAGATCGATGGAAAAGAGTATGTAGAACCTGTCACTTACGATAGCGAACCTGTAGATGCCTGGAATCGCGGCACTGCCACTATGAAAGTGAAGATTGTTCACCAGAAACCTCTTCATCAGGATCCACCTATAATGCTCAAATACGGAGTGCCACCCACCCGCGTGGTAAAATAAATCTTTTGCAATGAAACTCAAACTGAGAATAGCACTCGAACTTGAGCGTCTGAGGCGCAGTAATCTTAAGACTCTCCATCCTCTGCAGCAGTTGTTTTGGGAAAGTACACTGCGATGCAACGTCAGTTGCCGCCATTGCGGTAGCGATTGCCGTTCGGAGGTGACCACTCCCGACATGCCCAAAGAAGATTTTCTCAAGGTGATAGACGAGGAGGTTCTTCCTCATGTTGATCCTCACCATACTATGATCATCATCTCTGGTGGCGAACCCACTATGCGCCATGACCTGGAAGAAGTGGGCAGCGAACTGCAGAAAAGAGAGTTTCCGTGGGGAATGGTAACCAACGGACTCGCTCTCACTCCCGATCGTTTCAAGCGATTGAGAAAAGCAGGTCTGCTCTCTATGACAGTTTCGCTCGACGGATTCGAAGAAGACCACAACTGGATGCGCGGACACAAACTCTCGTTTCAGAATGCTACCCGCGCTATTCGTCTTGCTGCGGACGACAAACGACTTACTTGGGATGTGGTGACATGCGTCAACCGCAGAAACGTACAGTATCTTCCCGAACTCAGAGAGTTTCTTTGGAGTCTGGGAGTAAGAAACTGGCGATTGTTCGGTATCGACCCGATGGGTAGAGCCAAGAACGACCCTGAACTCCTGCTTACCGACGAGCAGTTTACGCATATGCTAGATTTCATCAAAGAAGAGCGCGAAGCAGGTCGTCATGTGAGCTACAGTTGCGAAGGATTTCTCGATGAATACGAAGGAAAAGTGCGCGATCATCTATATCAATGTGCTGCAGGGATATCTGTTGCATCCATCCTTATCGACGGTAGCATAAGCGCTTGCACCTCCATTCGCGGAAAATACTATCAAGGCAATATCTATAAAGATAAGTTCTGGGATGTGTGGGAAAACCGCTTTGAGAAATACCGCAACAGAGATTGGATGAAGCAGATGGAGCCTTGCAAAGACTGTAAGGTCTTCCGCTACTGCGAAGGCAACGGAATGCATCTCCGCGAAGAAAACGGCGAACTCATGGTTTGCCACCTGAAGAGAATCGTAAAATGACAAGTGTTGACATATGGCAGAAGAAAACACTCCTATACGCCTGGATGTAGAGGCGGTGGTAAAGAAAAAGATCGGACCACGAACTCCCAAGTTTGTAGTCAACTATCTTAAAAGAATTGTTCACGAAGATACTTTCAATACTTTCTTCCGTGAGCATCCGGAACTGAAAAACTACGATTTCATCCGTGAAGTTGTATACGGTTTGCTGAAAGCAACTGTAGATGTTGAAGGCGATGAGAATCTGCCTCAAGAATCTAATCCTCTTCTTTTTGTCAGCAACCACCCTCTAGGAGGATTGGATGGAATGATTCTGGCTCTGCATCTGGGTGAACGCAGAAACTACAATGTGAAGGTGATTGTCAACGAACTGCTGATGTATCTTACTCCATTGCAGGGCATCTTTGTTCCTGTTCATGTAGGCAAAGGTGCTCAGAATCGCGACTATGCACAAAAAATGGATGAACTCTACTCCTCCGAACATGATATTCTTACGTTTCCATCGGGAAAATGCTCGAGAAAAATACATGGAAAGATTCAGGATCCGGAGTGGAAAAAATCGTTCATACAGAAAGCTGTACAGCATCAGCGAGACGTCATTCCCGTATATTTCGACGGTCAAAACTCCAACTTCTTCTACAACCTCTCGCTTTGGCGCACCAGACTGGGAATAAAAACCAACATCGAGATGCTTTATCTTGCCGACGAGATGTTTCGTGCAACAGGCAAACATTTCCGTGTGAAGATAGGCAAACCCGTGCCCTATACCACTTTCGACAAGAGTCGCACTCCTTCGGAATGGGCAGCATGGATGCGAGAGCAAGTGTATAGTTTGAAATAGATCACACCTTTTGAATATTATAAATAACCTAAGATACTTTTGATATATGAAAGAAATAATTCCTCCGGTTGAGAAGGCTCTTATCAAGAAAGAGTTGAACAAGCAGAATTTTCTTCGTCCGACCAACAAAGCCGCAAACGAGATTTACGACATCACTGCTCACGAAGCACCCAATGTAATGCGCGAAATTGCACGTCTGCGCGAGTTGTCGTATCGCGACGGTGGTGGTTCTACCGGCGAAGAAATGGATATCGACAGCATGGATACCATGGAAGTGCCATACCATCAACTTATTGTATGGGATCCTGAAAACGAAGAGATAGTAGGCGGTTATCGCTATCTGTGGCTTCGCGACTGCACTTTCGACAAAAAAGGACAACCTTTCATAACATCCGCACACCTTTTCCGCTATACCGAATATTTCATAAAGAAATATCTGCCGGTTACCATCGAATTGGGAAGAGCCTTTGTGCAACCCAAATATCAGACCCGCGAGATGGGCATGAAAGCCCTGTTTGCTCTCGATAATCTCTGGGACGGACTTGGTGCAGTGATGTACAATCACCCTGAAGTGAAGTATCTGATTGGCAAAGTTACTATCTATCCCAACTACGATGAAGTGGCTCGCGACCTGATTTATGCCTATCTCCGCCGATTCTGCTTCGACCGCAAAGAGCTCTTTATGCCTTACAAACCTATCGACATCAGTTGTGAGGCACAAGAGATGGCTGACGACCTGTTTGAAGGCGATGATGCCAAGGAGAATTTCCACTTGCTCATGAAAGCCATCAGAGCAAGAGGCACTACTATTCCACCTATGTTCTCCGCATATCTGAATCTTACACCCAAACTCCGTTTCTTCGGCAATGCTGTCAACGACGAATTGAGCAATGTCTATGAAACTGGTATTATGGTGAAGATGGATGATGTTTACGAGGACAAACGCGTACGTTATATCGGCGCTTACATCGACTATATCAGCAACTATCTCACCGCTCGCCGCAACCGCAACCGCCTGCTTCGAAAGGAGAGAGACGAGCGTGAGGAACGCGAAAAGATGAAACTCGAGCAGGAAAAGATGGCTGCCAAGAAGCGCGCAAAAGAAAAAGCCAAAGCACAAGCTCAATGAAATGAAGTTTGTGGATTTGAATAACTGAGAAACTGAGGAATTGTTAAACCTCTAAACCCCTGCACTGACCATGAATATTCGTATCGTTTCACCATCGTCTGCTATCGACCCCAAGTATATCGATGGTGCACAATCTGTTCTTCAGAGTTGGGGACACCGGGTAAGTATTGCTCCTCATGCAAAAGGCAGATACGGAGGCGCTTCGGGCACTCCTGAAGAGCGTTTGCAAGACCTCAACGAGGCCTTTGCCGATCCGGATGTGAATGTAGTTCTTTGTGCAAGAGGAGGATACGGTCTGGCTCAGATCATCGACCGTGTTGTTCCAGATCCTCAAAAACTGTTGATAGGTTTTTCGGATATCACTTGTCTGCATTGTCTTTGCGGAAAGCATAATATCCCTTCGCTTCACGGCATCATGGCAAAGCATATTGCCACCTTGCCTTCCGACAGCGAACCTATCATCTCGCTTCGCAACATCATGGAAGGAAAAGATATCAACTATCGTTTTCCTGCAGGTGAAGGATCAAGATCAGGATCGGCTGATGCTGTGCTTCGCGGAGGCAATCTCTCGGTTTTCTATGGTCTGCAACGTACTCCTTATCAGGTCATCGACCGGGATAGCATTCTGTTTGTAGAAGATATCGACGAACCTCAGTATCACATCGACCGCATGTTGCAGAACCTCCGACTCAGCGGCGTGATGAAACACATAAAGGGCTATATCATCGGTCAGTTTGCCGACTGCAAGGATGACGAGCGTTTGTCATGCACACTCAGGCAGACACTTCTCAAAGCAGCAACCTACACCCGTTATCCCGTTGCAACCGATTTCCCAGCAGGGCATGTGGATTATAATATGCCTGTATTTATGAATTTGGCATGCCATTTGGAGGTAACAGGGAAAGAAATAATATTCACACAAAAAAATCCTTTAAAATGAAAAAGACACTTTTTATTGCTATTGCACTCTTTCAGACCATATTATGCTCTGCGCAGATCGATCAGATTCTCGGCGACTGGACCACTGTTGACGACAAAACCGGACAAAGTTATTCCACCGTCAGCATCTATCGTGGTTCCGACGGAAAATACTACGGCAAGATTACAGAGATGCTCATTCCCGGAACAGAGAATCAGAAATGCATCGATTGCGAAGGTGAAGACAAGGACAAACCCGTACTAGGCATGGTCATCATTCGCGGGATGTCGGAAAAAGACGGAGCTCTTGTAGGAGGCAAAGTGCTTGATCCTGAAAGCGGAAAGTTCTACTATGGCAAAATATCGCTTGACAACGGTCGCCTCAAACTCCGCGGATCTCTCGACAAAGCCGGTATTCTCGGGCGCAGTCAACGCTGGAACAGAAAGAAGTAACGATATAATTTTATTTACAATGACATTCTGTCAGTTTTTGGAGAATAAGTTTGCCGTATGTTTCGTATATATGGCAATCTTTTTCTTGTTTCTTTCCTGTTCTCCATTGTCTGATAGAAAAGAAGCCTTGCAAGTTGTTGCAGAAGCGGATAGTCTTGACCGCATCGGAAGATTGTATTCCGACACCACCCGTCTTCTTGAAGCATCGAAAACCTTGTCCGAATACCGTTATCGCACGGAAAAAGCCAAAGCTCTCTATTATCTCGGCAGAAACTATTCCATGCAAAATCTTGATGCCACAGCGGTAGATTGCTATATAGATGCCGACCGTCTGAAGCCGGAAGATCCACAATTGCGTGGCAGACTCAATGCCAATATGGCATATATCTGTGCACAACAAAACAAAGACAGTTTGGCGTTGATATTTTATGAGAAAGATTGTCAGTTTTGGGAAATGGCCGGTGAGAAGGAAATATATTGCTCCTGCTTGTTGGATATAAGTCATGTACTTTGCAAAATGAAACAATATGCGAAATCCGATAGCATATGGAAAATGACTCTTAATTATTCCCACTCTGAAAGATTCCTATCACGTGCCTCAGGATTGCGTGCTTATTATTTTAATGAGGTGTGTGAATATGATTCTGCACTTTTTTACCTTGACAAAATAACGATGCCGGAGGTTCTTGGCTTAGATTTCTATAATTCACAACGTGTAATTGCTTTATATTATACGGATCATATTGATTCTGCGGTTTTCTATGCAAACAAAGTTGTAAATGACTCCATCTCTCGTGTAGCATTCTTGATAAGTTCGTACAATATCTTACGCGAAAAAGCCTATCGGGATAATGATATCGGTCTTACCATTATATATAACGAACAACTTGAAAAATTTCAAATTGATGCAGATAGCAATAGTGAGCAGCGTATTCGCGCTATAGCTAAAATGGAAAAATACTTAAACGAAGAAGAGGATAACTCCATACTATTCTTAGTTATTGCTATTTCTGTATCTATTATTATATTGGCAATAGGTTTACTATATATTTACAGAACTCAGAATAAATATAAGTTCTTGCAAGAGAGAAATAGCATGCTGAATCATAAAGAAAATCTCATTTTGGCAAGCATCTCAGAGCAAGCAAATAATATTCAAACTAACATATCACATATTAAGCAGGACAAAAATTGGAAAAATACACTTAAGTGGAACAACGAAAAGCAGTCTCTATTGCAAATTGATTATTATTTCAACAACTTTGCAACAAGACTTAACAATGAGTATAATCTTAATCCTGTAGACATTAGATATTGTGCCATGCTTTTAATGGGATTTGATACTAAGTATATCTCCGAGCATCTACCATATGCATATTCCGGCATGAAAACTCTAAAGAAAAGAACAGCTAACAAATTGTATGTTCTCCCACAAGATCTACCTGATTTTCTCGCGGATTTTGCCCTGTTTTTCCGTTTGTCCAATGAAGACTCTTGATTTGTAGACCAACAGATGCTGATTATCAGCAACTTACGGATTTATTTGTAGACCATCATTTTTTGGTGGTCTACTTGTTTATTCATAACTTTACACTCGAGAAATCCATTGTTTTTTACTATACAATGGAGGTCTCAATAATATTCATTTTAATAACACTTAAATCCATGAAGAAAATCTTATCTATTATGTGTTTGGCACTAATTTGGGTCGGCACATCAGTTAACGCGGGTAATCCGCAGGTTATTGAACTCTCGGAAGCCGTGGTTTATCATCCACAAACAAATCCTAATCCGGGAATAGGAGGTGAACCAATTTGTGATTATTGTTTCACTGCTACCATCACTGACGACATTCTCAATGTCTGGAACGAGTCGGATGAGATTGTCAATGTGGTTGTTACTGATTTGACTACTTTTGAAGTAATCATTAGTACTCAAATCGTTGATGAGATGGAAGAGCAACTG
>JAEEGL016105069.1_pt1 | contig 41950 bp, 32 predicted proteins | sample 9134231 | NCBI WGS metagenome assembly JAEEGL01 (sample SAMN16246548, study PRJNA631951) | gut metagenome | biome: gut microbiome; feature: rumen; material: fiber-attached | host: Bos | place: Iran: Karaj | collected 2018-10
AATGTTACATATTTCTATTAAGAATACTGATAAATTATTTTAATACTGAGTATTCCGTAATTAAATGATATAACATATAAATAATCACCTATATATATTCCCCTTGTATTTTCATATTCGGAATACACTCTTACAGAATTAAGAAGTTCAAATCCATTTACTGTATATTTATATAAAAGATAACTGTTTTTCGGATATCCTGAATCAGAAAATGAATCCACCGAAAATCCTACATATCCTTTATCAGCGTCAATAAGAACTGATTTATAATCCCATGCATCACTTAACATATAATCAGGCTTTAGTTTTAAAGAGGCAACTCTGTCTGCAACGTTGCGGTCAAGTTTATACATGTCAAGTTTTACTCTATCTGATTCCTCTCCTATTCCAAATAACAGCCCTTTACCAAATGAGAATAAATTATCTGAATATCCCGGCATCTTTAATTTGCCAATAACTTTAGGATTCTCATTATCGGTAAAATCAATTGTAAAAAGAGGATCTGTGTTTCTGAATGTAACAAGATATCCATAGTCTCCGATAAATCTTGATGCGTATATATCCTCGTCTTCTGCAATTCCATCAAGCATTGCAACTCTCTTCATATCACTGTTAAATACGGAAATGATATTTTCCTCTTTCGGTTCATACATATTTCCTTCATCATCCGGTTCATACCAAATATGTGTTGAAATATAATTGTTCCCTGCAATTCTTTTTCCATCATAATAATAATCTTCATAACATACTGTTACATAATCACTCTCATTATTTGTAAACATTCTCAAATAGCCGTCTTTTTCATCCATACATAAGTTATTTTCTACCCAACCCAGTGTTTTTCCATTGCATATTGTCTCTATCATACCTGCCTTAATTTCTAATTTATAGACAGTTGATACTCTTGTCATGTTAGAATCTTTACATCTTCTTTTTTTAGATATTTTATCAATTTCATAATCAGGAAACATCTCCTGCAGGGATTTCTTTTCTCTTTTCCTTATTTTAATGTCCTCATTTTCATTGCTGTTGTCTTTGTTATCACTGTCCGTATTGTAATCTTGGGACACTCTTTTCTTACTATCTTCGTTTGTTATATCATTGTATTCATAACTATTTCCTGTGACATATAAGCTATTGTGGCTCATATACACTTCATTTCCACATCCGTAAATAGCAGTCTTATCGACAATATTTTCAGAATCCTTTATCTTGATTGAAGTCACAACTGTATAATAGTTATCCTCGATATTCTGTGGAATTACAATATCTTTTTTACCGCAATATATTTCATCAACCTTTGGAATACAGTATTCTTTATCAAACAGTGAATATTCGTTGTATGACACTGTATACAAGAATCCATCATAAATTCGTGACGAAATATAATGACCATCCTGTGTATGTTTAGATACAAGTTCCGGTTTTGTTCGTTCCTTTATATTGAATACAGTAATAATCGTATTAGAACCAATAAATGTACATGTATCCTCTTCCATATTCTGAACACCTACGAGAATCAATATATCATCATCAACATACATTTCATTATAACAAATATTATCGTTTTCAAATTCAATTTCTGAAACTCTGTCTACATTTCCTTTATCTGCAGATGCGATAAACACTTTTTTCTTATATTCATCTAATACATAAATATATTTACCGTCAGTTTTTACAATATCACCTTCTTCAACACCTTCTGTCTGATTATTTGTTCCTGAAAAATCATTTTTCTCATAATTAGGACCCGAACATGTGGCAGTATCTGCACTCATTTCCACTTTGCTTTCAATTTTCCAATCTTTGTAAGCATCACCAAAAACAATGTTTGAACTTGAAACCAAATTCTCATATATGCTGTCAAAATCGTCTTCATCTGCAATTTCTTCCTGCTCAGCAAGATAATCAACGCTATTCTCTTTATCAAAACTGTTATCCGCACTCATTTGTGTGCTTCTTGATGATTCACTACGCCCTAGTGACATATTATTAATTGCAGCACCAAAAAGAACAATACATAACACCACGCATGCAGCTGCAACAGTTGGGATTTTATATATCTTCCTCTTTGGATCCAATTCAAGATTTGGAATTTCTTTATCAGTTTGAAACTCTTCACTGTGCTTTGATATTAACTCTGCAATCTTTTTATTCTCTTCCTCTATATCATCATAATTCAATTTCATATTATACCTCCAAAGTTTTTCGCATTTTTGCCAATGCTCTGTTTAGTTTTGAACGTACAGTCGACTGTTTTATTCCAAGTATCAAAGATACATCAGAACTTTTATAACCTTCTACGACACATAATGTGACAATGATTCTTTCTTCCTTTTTAAGTTTCATCATTGCATTATGTATATCCAGCCTGTTATCTATATCACTTTTGTAACTGCCAATATTTATATCATCAATATTTGACACATTTGGATTATGTACATTTATCATTTGATATTTATCTCGTATTTTTCTCTTACATTTAACTGACAATATCCTAAGAATCCAACATTCAAATTTGTTTGCATCTTTAAGTTTTGAAATTCCTGTATAAGCATCCATTATCGTATCACTCACCACATCTTCTGCTTCATCTGAATTTCCAAGTATATATATTGCCATTTTTAGCAGATCAGTATAGATAGATTGATAAACTTTCTCAAATGCGTATTTATCGTTATTCATTGCACAGTTTATAAAATCTAAATTCACATTCATTTTTTCTTCTCCTACGTTGTATCGATACCAAAGTGTAATTGCAATTAACATCTTCACCTATATAGTGTATAATAAATCGCAAAGTGTTGCATTTTATTTTTTATTTAATAAATTTTAATTAATAATATTTAAAATACCTAATTCTCATTAGTTTGAATAATTATTTTCTAAATAATTAATTCAAATGTAAAAAAACTGATTATTATTTTTAACGAGGTAACTATGTATTATAACTCGCTCAACAATTATTTAAAAAACAGATTTGGATCAAAAGTATACAAACTATCATTAAATGCCGGTCTAACATGTCCAAACAGAGATGGAACTCTCAGTTATGACGGATGTATTTTCTGTTCTGCCGGCGGTTCCGGTGACTTTGCCACAAGTGCAGCTCTTTCGATAACTGACCAGATAGAAAAAGCCAAAGAAAAAGTCTCAAAGAAAATCAAAGATGGTTTATACATTGCTTACTTTCAAGCCTATACAAACACATACGGTCCAATAGAATACTTAAGAAGAATTTTTCTTGAAGCTATAAATCACAAGGATATTGTTGCCTTGTCAATTGCCACTCGCCCCGATTGTCTTGGTGATGACGTATTAAATCTATTAAATGAGCTAAATAAAATTAAACCTGTTTTTGTAGAACTTGGACTTCAGACCTCCAATGAAAAAACCGCCAATTATATAAACAGAGGTTATAATTTGGAGTGTTTTAATTTGGCAGTCACCCGACTTCACAATATAGGTATCAATATTGTTGTTCATGTAATTATCGGTTTGCCGGGAGAAACTGCAGAAGATGTATACAACACAATAAATCATGTATCCCAACTTCCAATTAACGGTATAAAATTGCAATTGCTCCATGTTCTGAAAAATACAAAGCTTGCAGAAGATTATGCCAATAACTTATTTAAAACATTAGAAATGGACGACTATATAAAAATAGTCGCCCACTGTATTGAACTGCTTCCATCTGATATTGTCATTCACCGTCTCACCGGTGATGGTCCAAAATCTCTGCTTATTGCTCCACTATGGAGTCTCAACAAAAAGCATGTATTAAATTCACTAAATAAATACTTTAAAGATAATGATGTAACTCAGGGATCAAAAATCACTTAATTCATCAGTGATTTTTGATTTCCTGTTATTTTTCTTTTCTTTAACGCCTTTTTGGGAATCATAGTCATCTGATTTTCCTCCAAAAATATCTTTATCCGGTTTTGTTGTTGCTTCTTCTTTGTATTTGTCTTCAGATTTTTCGAAATCTATGTCATCATTCATTAAACATGATTCTTCTTCTAAGTCATTCGCAGATTCATCTTCCGAACACTCGTCTGTTTCATCTTCACCAATAATCTCAGCATTTACTTCGTTTTCATCTTCTACTGTTGTTTCCTCTGAATTATCTGATTCTGTTTCATTTAAATCAACCATAATTGCATCTTCATCAAAATCTTTTACTTCGTTGTCATCATCTACAGCATCGATAATAATGCTTTTATCAACTTTTTTGTTTTTCTTCTGTGCTTGTACGTATTTTTTTGTAATCTTTCCTACTGACAATTCAGCTATTTCAGCCGGTTTTTCCTTAACTGTTTTTGAAACTTTGATACAGTATGCAGCTTTTCCTTTTGAAATGCCTTTCTTTTCAGCTAACTCATCAACTTTATCGTCGTTTTTGTATTCCTGATAAACAACAGTAAACTGACTGTCACTCTTTTTTCTATAAGAACTTATATCACTCTTGACATTATTTATAACTGACACACTATTCTTTTCATCAATATCAGCTGACACAAGCACTACTGAACTCTTCTCTTTAAGATAACCGTTCTTTTTAATTGCTGATAATGTCATGTCAATCTTTTTATCATTCTTCATTTTTTTGTCAAATTTGTTATTAATCTGATCAACTACTTTCTCAGCATCCTTGTTATTTGCATCAACTGAAATTATATCACCTTTTTTATTATATCCAATGCTAATACTTGGATTAACATCAAATGTAATACTGCAGGCAACAGTGTTTACGGCCTGATTATGTAATGGAATAACAAGTATCCCTAACACAGCAATACACATAACAGCACAGGCACTAACAATTGACATTGCCATAGATGGAACCCATCCGTGTTTCTTGCTACTTTTTTCAACAAATACAGGCTCGTCTCTCAAGTCACTTTCCAGACTTTCTACCGGCTGTATATCACTCATTAAAATCTTATCCAAAATGTCAGGAGCCATATCTGAGAACGCTTCATTTAAGCCCTTATTAATCTTATCTTTCTTATTCATACAGATTCCTCCTATCCTTCTATTATTGCTTTCATCTTTTTCAGTGATCTATTGTATTTAGATAACACTGTTGATAAAGGAATACCCAGAATATCTGATATTTCTCTGTGCTTCATTCCATTTACCAGATGCATTACTACAATAGTTCTCTCTTCATCAGAAATATACTTGAATGCCTGCTCAATTATCATTCTGTTTTCGACATTCGTAACCATTGAAAACGGTATAGTATTTTCAACCAATTCAAAGTCAACACCCTGATATTTTCCGTATTTTCGCACAAAATCAAGATATTGATTCTTTGCGATTGTACACATCCAAGCCATTGGCGTACCGTTTTTCTTGTATAAATGCGCCGCATTTCTAATTCGAATATAAGTATTCTGAAGTAAATCTTCAGCATCTTCCTTATTCTTTGTCAATGATAATAGAAATGCATAAAGTTGCTTGTATGTAGCATAGTATAAATCTGAAAAAGCATCATTATCACCATCTGCTATTCGACGAAATAATGATTCGTCAATTTCTGTTTTCTTTTCTTTTGTTCCCATAATAATCTGATTCCTTTATTTTTCTATCCAGAATTATTTATAATGTAAAATAAATTTATGTCACTAATAATAATTGTCTCGTCATGCCTCTGATAAAAGATGGCACAAAGTACATATATTATAATACATATCTGACAAAAATGAAAGAATCAAACGTCATACCATACAGCTTCATATTTTTGTTAATTAGTCAATGAATAAATATATTTACTATCCTTTATTTGTTGTTTCATAATATTAAACGAAGGTATTTTATAATTTATTGCATTTTTTCTTAATTTTTTTCAAAAAAAATTTCTAAACTTTTTTTCTCATAAAAAAGAGCAGGCTGACGCCTACTCGACATCCAATTGGCGACCGTGGATAATAAAACACCTGCTACTTACTTGAAGCAGCAGGTGCATATGCAAAATACCCATCTTCTTTACCGATTACCTAACAGTGTTCAACTTAACCTCTTTTCAAAATATATTGGGAATAAAATCTCTCTCCTGCCTCTGATTTCTCTATCATCGGCTTCCCTACTACCATCACTGTATCATTCAATATTGCCGCACATTGAAGTAAAAATAACTATCCACCATTACTCCTATGCCGCTCATAATATAATGAAGCCAGCTAAAATCTGTAGTATTCTTACTATAATAGTTCCAAAGACTATTTCCGATCCACTCTGATAAACTATTGGCAATTCGTAAACAAAACCCGGTAACTAAAGTAAAGAACATTTGGTATTAATAACTATTTAATTATGTATATAAAATAACATGAAAAATAACAGTTGAAAAGTGTCAGGAAGCAACTTTTTCATTTTTGTCAGATTGTCAAAAATGCCTTATTTTAAAACATTTTTTTATAATTATTTTCGTCAAAATTAAGAATTGCGGAAACTAAAAAGCACACGCCTGGTTTCCGCAATTCTAAATCAATATATTATATATATTTATTAATCAGATTTTTTCTCTGAAAATATCGTCAATCAACAATATATCAAAAATGTAAAACTAATTATTAGTTGTTGATAAACTTATCTTCTTCGTTATTCCAACTATAAAGCTGTCTGATTTCTTCTCCAACCTTCTCTGATGGATGTTCAGCAGCTAATTTTCTCATAGCCTTGAAATGAACCTGACGTCCGCCCTGTGACATATCAAGTAAGAACTCTTTTGCAAAACTTCCATCCTGAATATCAGCAAGAACTTTCTTCATAGCTTTCTTTGTCTCATCTGTGATGATCTTAGGACCTGTGATGTAATCACCATACTCTGCTGTGTTTGAAATAGAGTATCTCATTCCAGCAAATCCTGACTGGTAAATCAAGTCAACGATAAGCTTCATCTCATGGATACATTCAAAGTATGCATTTCTTGGATCATATCCAGCTTCTGTTAATGTTTCGAAACCTGCCTGCATAAGTGCACATACACCACCACAAAGTACTGCCTGCTCACCGAATAAGTCTGTCTCTGTCTCTGTTCTGAAAGTTGTCTCAAGAACACCAGCTCTTGCTCCACCGATTGCTAAAGCATAAGCTAATGCCATATCTAAAGCCTTACCTGTTGCATCCTGCTCTACAGCTACTAAACATGGAACACCCTTTCCAGCCTGATACTCAGAACGTACTGTATGTCCCGGTCCCTTAGGAGCGATCATTGTAACGTCAACATCAGCTGGTGGCTTAATACAACCAAAGTGAATGTTGAAACCGTGAGCGAACATTAACATGTTACCTGCTTCAAGGTTTGGCTCGATTTCTTTCTTATACATATCAGCCTGTAATTCATCATTGATAAGAATCATGATGATATCTGCTTTTTTTGCAGCTTCTGCAGCTGTATATACTTCAAATCCCTGCTTCTCAGCCTTTGCCCAAGACTTGCTTCCTTCATATAAACCAATGATAACATTGCATCCTGATTCTTTAGCATTTAATGCATGAGCATGTCCCTGGCTACCGTATCCGATAACTGCGATTGTCTTACCGTCTAAAAGTGATAAGTTACAATCTTCCTGATAATAAATCTTTGCTTCTGACATAATAATTGCCTCCATAAATTAATAATATATATATTCTGTCACTTGTACAGATATAAACTAATTAAATCCTCTTGATAATCCGGTAATACCTGTTCTTACAAGTTCAACCTCAGCTTCATCAAGTAAACTCAAGAAAGCATCAAGCTTGTTCTGATTTCCTGTCAATTCAACCATCATTGAGTCAGTTGACACATCAACAATCTTTGCTCTGAAGATATCTGTTACAGCAAGAATCTGCTGTCTTCTCTCAGGAGTTGTTTTAATCTTTGCAAGAATAAGTTCTCTTGTAACAGATGATCCGTCTTCAAGAACTTTCACACTGACAACATCTACTAACTTGTCAATCTGCTTTTCAATCTGCTCTAAGATATCATCATCTCCTGTAACAACTATAGTCATACGTGAATATTTTGGATTCTCAGTCACACCAACTGTAAGACTGTCAATATTATATCCTCTTCTGCTGAATAAACCAGCAACTCTGTTGAGAACACCCGATGTATTGTCAACGAGTACAGAAAATACTCTTCTATTCATAATATGTACTCCTTTCATCTTAATCAACACTAGTTAATATCTTATCACATATGCATTTTTTGTCAATAATTCCAACATAAAATGCACCTCAAAACGTTAAACATCCGCCTAACGTTTGAGATGCACTTCTTACATTGAAACCATATTTATTATAAAAACAGTTTCTATTGCTATTTATAGCTTAGTAATCAAATCAATAATTACTATTTTTTTACTTTAACTGTCTTTTTTGAAGACCACTTAGAAAAATATTTCTGACCATTAACAACCTTTACAACTCTTACTCTGACAAAATATTTTTTCTTTGAAAGTTTCTTAAGAACAGCGCTAGTCTTTTTGAACTTTTTAGTCTCAGTACCTTTCTTGAAGTTTTTACTTGTTGAATAAGATACTTCGTAATAACTTGCTCCTGAAACTGAATTGTAAGTAACCTTAATTTGCTTGTTATTTTTAGCTCTTAAAGCTTTCTTAATCTTAGTGCCAGAAACATTTACAGCGTGTGAATCCTGATTATTTGAAGAATCATTATTTACAGATGATCCGTTACTACTGTCACTATTGCTTGTGTTTCCTGAACTGTTACTTCCAGACTGCTGGTTATTGTTATTTCCACTAATATTTGAACCATTACCTGAAGACTGATTTGTAGTCTGCTGATTATTTGAATTATTATTATTATTCACAGTAGTTTTTGGTTCTCCACCATTTCCTCCTGTAGGCGGTTCTACATGAGAAGTTGTTGGTGGTTCAATATTAGGTATTGTAGTTTCAACAACAGGACCTTTAATTGAAATATTTGCTGATGCACTTGCTACAACTACTCCATCGCGGTATGCGTTACACGTAATTGTAATCTTATTTCCATCTGCAGGTGCTTTTAATGCAGTAACACGACCACACTCATCTACAGTTGCACAATTTTCATTACTTGATTTAAATTCTATATAGTTATCAGTAATCAAACCAAAGTCATCAGCATTTTCAACAGCAGTAATTTTGTGTTCAGATCCAAATTCATTATACATATATGATAATATGTTTCTTATTTCACCAGTCTCTAAACTCGCTGATCTAAGTGATATTTTCTGTACATCTGCATTAACATGAACATTTAATACCGTACCGTTAGCTTCAGCAGTACCTTCTATCGGATATACCGTCAAAGTTGTTCTTTCAAGCCTCACTCCATCAATATACAATTTCTTATTTTCAGGTTCAACTTTAACACTTAACTTTTTGCCAACCTCAGTAACTGCATTAATTTCATTTGTACTTATATCATCAGAAAAATCATAAAAGAGAATCAATCCGTTTGTACCTCTGATGTACAAATCATCACCGTCTTTTAACTGATTTCCATCTGCATCATAAAGTAACACTTTCAAATCAGAAGAAACAACATTAAAATGTTGCATAACAATACACTTTCCTGAAGCACTTCTAAATTCTATATCTGTAGAGCCAAATGATAATGCGTTAACAGTATATGTAAGTTTAGTGTGATTTTCATTCATCTTCACATCAGATACAGATACTATACTGTCATCCAAAACATTAACTATTACATTATCAGGATATTTTTCAACATTTTCTGCAGTTCCTGAGTTAGTGATATTTAACGTAAACTGTGCTGACGTATTATAACACATATCTTTTGTACTACCATCCAATGAAAGGTTTGTAATTGGCGAGCAAACTTTAATATAGAATTTCTTCGTAACAGTTCCTGCTGATACTTCAACTAAAGTATCACCATATTTTCCCTTTACTGTGCTGAAATCTAATGACATATGATCATCAGCCACTTTAATATTTGAGATATTATCTTCACCGTTAAGTATTCTCCACTCAGGAATATCTGTTATCTTTTCTCCGATGAAATATCCAATAAAATCAGGTGTTATAGTATATTTTTTTGACTCATTTCCCGGCACATACAGATTACCATTACATAAATTATCAATTTCAATATCCGTACATGTGTTTTCTTTAACATCAATGATATAATCAGCATCCGCATTAGTAGTTCTGCCGGTTACAATACTGTTTTTAAAACTAATTACTGAGTTAAGCTGAACAGATAGCTGTTTAGATTCCTCAACGCCTGCCAAAGTCAATTTATATGAACTTGCGACAACAGAACTAGTTGTCTCTTTTAAAGGATTACTATAATATACTCTACGTGAATCAGTGCTCATAGTAGGTATCAAAGCAACTCCCGTTGTATTACCTACTAAAACGCTCTCTTTATCATTATAAGTATATACTTCATTTCCAATTTTAACAGTATTAATAGCACATCCGGTTTGAGCAGGACATACATTAAATGGAATAACAAGATCTCCATTTACCAATACTGTAGCCTTTTGGAAAGTCTTATCTACTACGATACCCGGAATAGAAGCTGTAACAAAGTATATTTTTTTGCCCGCACTATTTTGAGTAACGTGTACCGGAACATCTTCAAGAAATCTTGCATCAGTAGTTAAAGCATCTTCAGATAGAGACTGTGAAGAATAAAAAGCTTCCTCATCAATTGTACAACTGTCAGGTATTTTTAATGTAGAAATTCTATAACATAATCCAAAACAATCCCTTTGTATGTATCCTAAAGTTTTTGGGAAAGTTGCAATTCGAAGATACTCACATCTATAAAAAGTTTCCCTAAACAATACTGATACTTTTGAATCTGCATTTAATTCAAACGACTTAATATTAGCATGTCTAAATGCAGCTCTTCCAATATATTCCAACGAGGATGCATTTGTTGCAATAATTTCACAGAGGCCTGAATTTGGAATGGCAAAGCCACCCTCCGCCCTAACACACTCATCAAATGCATATTCTCCAATATACTTCAACGTTGATGGCAACGTGATTTTTTTCAAGCCAGAACAATATCTGTAAGCACCATCACAAATATACTCCAATTTTTGTGGAATATCATCCATCTTAAGAGAAACGCAATTAAAAAATGCTTCGTTACCAATCTTTGTAACATTCTCACTCATCTCAACATGTCTCAATCCACCATAAATGTCCAACTCAGGATTTTCAAGCGTTTCCAGTTTCGGTAATTGATTTTCTAAATTCCTTTTCTCGCATGAACAATATTTAAATGTTCTATCCGGTATTTCAGTAAGACAATCCGGTAAATATGCTTCTTCCAAAGCTTCACATGATTCAAATACAGAGGTACCAAGAGCTAATTCTCTACATCTACTTAAATCTACATATTCAAGACCCAAAGTTGCTGAACGCTCTTTGTTAACTACTGTAGCTCCCTCTATTTCCTCTTCAGTATATATTGTAATATTATTATTCATATCAAAAGAATCAGGGTTTATATATACTACTCGTCCATAATAATACTTCTCATTCGTAGATGAATAAACAGTATATTTCTTTGCACCAGCAAAATATTTATCACTCACATCATCCCAAGATGATATTCTTGTCAAATAAAATGATTGAATATAATCTTCATCTTTAGAACACGAAAAGAATGCCTTATTACCTATACTAATAAGATTCTTAGGAGCTACAATCCTTCTTAAATTATTGCAGTACTCAAAAGCACTCTCATCAATCGATAAGGATATATTGGCATTATCTTCATTTGCAGTTGGGAAAGTGACAGAAGCCAAGTTGGTGCCTTTAAAACAATATGCTCCGATTCTTTTTTCTTGTTTAATATCCAAGTCCTCAACAAAATCAGCTATTTCAACTTCTTCCAAGTCAGAATCTCTAAAACAGCTATTTCCTATATCCCTTACCTTAGGTGGAATATATGCCTTTGTAGCATCACTAGCGGCAAAACAGTATTCACCGAGTGTTTCAAGTTTAGTCAAATTTCTGAGAAACTCAGTATTTTCATATGCACCACCCTGAAAAGCTGCATAACCAATTGATTCAATTGAAGTTGGAAGCTTAATATTTTTCAAATTCCAACATCCATCAAATACAGCTTTTTTAATTGCTGTCATCTTAGTATTTTTTGACAAATCAATAGATACAAGTCCACTCTGACTAAAAGCATTTTCTCTGATATCAGTTATTGCAGCCGGAATTACGATTGATAATAACGATGTATTTTTAGAGAAACAACCTGCAGGAATAGCTCTCATTCCACTTCCGAGAGTAACACTGCTAAGTGATTTACATCCTTTAAAAACATCTGTTCCAATTCCGTTATCAAGATCTTCGTCCGCATTTTCACTCAATGCATCTAATCCATCAGGAATAACAATAGACTTTAAAGAATCACAACTCTGAAAAGCTCCGTTACCGATTTTTATTAAAGAATCAGGTAATGTTATATTATCAAGAGATGTACACAACGCAAATGCTGTCTGCTTAATTTTGAGTAATCCTTCAGGAAAATTAATAGTCTTTAAATTACTACACTGCTCAAATGCAGCGTCTTCAATTTCAACAATTGTATTAGGAAGCACAAAACTTTCAAATTCACATTTTTTAAATTCATTTGCATAAATATAATGTACTTTTGTGTTAGAAAGATCCATCGATTTTGCTTTAACAGCAAATCCTAAACCTTTAACATCAGAAATGCCTGGATATCCGGAAAAATTCAAGTCTCCGTTATAACTCTTTAATTCACCGAATGTAAAATTCTTACCTTTTCCGATAATTTGCTTTAAAGCTGCTAACAATTCAGAATCTTCAATCATTCTGGAATCTACAATTTCATCATCCGAATATGCTAATGGATTATTATCAGCTTTTATTTCAATCTTATTGTTAAAAAAAACTGTATTAACAGGTGACACAGAAAGTGCTGCTACCAAAAATACACTAACTATTTTTTTAATAACCTTCATTTGTTTTCCTTTCTTATTTTTTCTACAACAATCGGGCGGTTATATACCGCCCGATAATTATGCCAAATAACATCGAAAATGCATGTTTATTTAACTTTTACTTTCTTAGGGCTACTCCACTTACTGTATATTTTCTTTCCGCTTGTATTAGTTCCATAAGCTCTAATCTTGAAATAGTAAGTTTTCTTACTCTTAAGTTTCTTTTTAACATAACTTGATTTTTTACCGGATTTAATTGTTGCGGCTTTCTTGTAACCCTTTTTCTTTTTAGTAGACATCTGAATTTCGTATCCTGATGCGCCCTTTACTAATTTCCATTTTAAAGTTGCTTTCTTCTTTCCGGCTTTAATCTTCTTTATCTTAATCTTACCAAGAGATTTACCACTTATCTGACCACCGTAAACATCTTCTTTTTTAATTACCTTAACAGGAATTGAAAGTTTCTTTGATGTACTTCCGCCTTTAATAGATACTTTTACGGTTGTCTCTCCAACTTTTAATCCTTTTACAGATACTACAACACTACCGTTTGAAACATTTATTGAAGCACTTACAATAGACTTATCAAATCCGCTAACCTCTTCACTTTCAATAATACAATTCTGAGGAGCATAAATAATAGTCCACTCTGAAACTTCACCAACTGAAATCTCTGTCTTTCCACTGTATGACATATCAGTCAAATCCGGTTTGATTACAGATACAGTTGTTGATGCAGAAGCCACAATTTCATTTCCGTTATAAGCAGTACATGTAATTGTAACACTCTTACCTTTTTCAGTAAGTTTTAATCCTTTTACATTTCCATAGTTATCAACAGAAGCTGTGCTTGGATCACTCGATGTAAACTCAATTCTATTGTTTGTCAATCTGGCATAATTTTCAGCATTTGCTTCTGTAATCTTGTTGTCAGCAATATTTGGATCAGATTTTCCCGCATAAAAATCATTCTGCATATAATCAAATACGCTTACTGTTGTATCCAAAGGAATAGAAGATTTCTTTAAAGAAATACCCTTTTTAGCTACATTTGCATCAACATCAAAATAAACAGTTACTCCATTGTTTGAAGAAGATCCTGCTGGAGGATAAAATGTAATCTTACCACTACCCTTTTTCAATGGTGCAATAGTTACTTTCTTTTTGCTTGTATCAACTTTTGTTGAAAAAAGATTTATTGGATATATATCGCAATTCATATCTTTATCCTGGAAACCGTTTGTATACTCATATGATAATACAACACTGTTTTTACCCTGAATACTTATTCTTGATCCATTCTGAACAATTTCATTAGCAGAATTCTTTAATACAGGAACAACTCCATCCATGGCTACATTAACAGTACATTCTGAATAAGTATTAGATGCCAATGCTGTAACTCTAATCTTTGCAGTTCCTGCTGTCTTTCCAGTGAAATAAATCTTATAACTTCCATCTTGCAACATCTCATAACTTGTTACCTGAACAATCTCACTATCTGATGATGACACTTTTACAGAATCCGGATATGTTGTTGAAAGACTGGTATAATCACTACTATATATAAGAGTAGCTGTAATTGAATCTGCATTACCTACCAAAAGTCCTTTTGAAGATTCACTAAGTTTAACTGATTTAGCAGGTACTGTAACATTGATATAGAATTCCTTTGTAACAGGTCCTGCTGTAACAGATACTTTTGCTGTACCGTAAGTTGCATTTGCCTTCTTTGTAAATGAAGCAGATTTACCTCCATCAGCAACATTCATATCAATAAGTTCACTATTTGATTCAATTTTCCAAACAGGCAAATCAGTTATTTCACTATCATCATAAGTAGGAACAAATGTAGGACTAATTGTTAATGCCTTACTTGAACTAATACTAATATTGTATTCCTGTTTTTCAGAACAATCGTTAAGTACAATTTCCTTACATGGATTTGCTGTAACATTTACAGCGTATGAAACTTCAGTACTTCTCTTTGCAACTCCATCAAGAAGTTTGAAATGTAATTCTGATGTTAACGAAACATTCTCTTTTCCAACTTCATGACCATATAACTTAGCTGCCCATGCTGGACACTCAATATTTTCACTTGAACCATTGACTGTATTTAATCCTTTAAATTTGAACTTATCATTATACAATACAGGTTCGATTGCAACATTGTTTGTATTTCCTTCTAATTCACCAGTTGTTGAATTATAAGTATATTCTTTTTCTCCAACCTTAACAGACTTTATACATGTTGGATTGTCCTTTACATAATTTGTAACAATATAAGGAAGAGTTAACTCTCCATTTAATCTTACTGTCTGATTCTTATCAACAAAACTGATTGAAATTGTCGGTACTTTTGCTGCGTAAATAAATTTTGATGTTGAAATATCATCATCAACGTAAATTGTCGCAGTTGAATCATAGTATTTTGATGTAAAGTAACCATCAAAAGCATATAAATCAACAGTACAATTATCCGGAATAATTAAAGATTTCATTCTTGTAGTCTTCGCAAATGCTTTTGAGTATACTTTTTTAACATTCTTTGAAAGTTTAGTAGATGTTAAGTACTGACAATTAGCAAATGTTGAACCTTTAATTGCATAAACAGGCGCATTTTCATTTAAGTTGAAACTTTCTAATGCACAATCTTCAAAAGCATCATCTCCAATGTAACCTAAGTTACTTGCATTCATAACATCAACTTTCTTCAATCCTATCTTAGGAACCATTAAGCTGTCTGCAATACGTGAAGTTCCCTTAAATGCATATTTTCCTATACCTTTAACAGTACTTCCCAATGTTACTTTTGATAAACTTTCACATCCCGCGAATGCGTAATCACATATTTTTTCAAGTTTTTTAGGAAATCTGTCGATACCAGTATCTTCATTATAGAATGTCAGGTTGTGAGAATCTCTAAAGGCACTAACTCCGATAACCTTTACATTTGGAGACATATCAACATATTTCAATCCTTTATACCATACTTCGTCAGGATCATTCTTAGCTAATGATCTAACAGTAGAGTTATTAGCCATTCTGACATCTGTAGAAGTATCTCTGAACATTTCTGCCGGTATTTCAACTAAGGAATCAGGAAGAATAACTGTATCCAAGTTGACACATCCCATAAATACACCTTCTCCGAACTCAGCATTAACACATTCAGAGAAATTAAGTTCTTTTACACCTTCAAAATACTGATAGTGCATTTTGTATTCGCCGGAAAGGTCTTTCAATTCATCTTCAGTCACTTTATCATGAGGAGTCTGAATAAATACTTCAAAATATGTACCTGTAGGTTTAGTTACATGAACATCGCTCCAGTCAATATACGCCATTGTTGGCTGATAGTATTTCTTATCTGCTGTTGTGAAAATAGTCTCACCTGATGTTCCCTCAGCACTGTAATCGTAGATTTTATTTATGTCAGTCATGTAATAACGTCTCATTGTATATCCGCATTTATCTCTTTCCCAATCTGTAAATGCTCTTCCACAATCTGCAAATGCCTCATCACCAATCTTAACAAGGTTTCTTGGGAATTCAATATCACCGGCTAATGATATACATCCACTGAAAGCTCTGAATCCAATTTCAAAAGTACAGTTACTTCTGTCCTGGCTGTCTTTTGGGAAAATTATATTTGTTAATTTTTTACAATCCCTAAATGCATTTTTGCCAATGACCTTATTCATCTCACGCAAAGAATCTTCCGGAAAATCTAAGAATGTAACAGCTTTAAGGCTTGAACAATCCTGAAATGCCGAATCTTCAATATTCATAACATTTTCCGGAATACTGAGAATTGTAAGGCCGGAATTTCTAAATGCGTTTGCTTTAATAGTCTCTAATTGTGTTAAACTTGCTAACTGATCTCCTTTTTCCAATCTTACACAATTTTCAAATGCGCTTTCATCTATAGACTTAATGTTCTTTGGAAGTTTAATTGTCTGAAGATAATTACAATTAGCAAATGTAGAGGCTTTAATATATTCAATCTTAGTATTCTTTGAAATATCTATAGTGTGAATAGAACTTCCGCAAAATGCACTTTCATCAATCCCAACAATCCATGAAGGAATATTGATACTTGTAAGTGAATCTGTATCCTGTAAAAATGCTGCAGGAATTACAGTCATGTTTCTACCGAAAGTTACACTTTCAAGAGAGGTACATCCGGAAAAAACGTTAATCCCAATACCTATTTCACCTTCATCTGCTGATGCCTCAGATGCAGCTTTGATTTTATCAGGAATAATTACTTCTTTTAACGATGTACAGTTTGCAAATGATTCATTTCCAAGTAACTCAAGATCATCAGGAAAATCTATTTCCTTAAGAGCTTCACACTTATTAAAAGCTCCGTTATGAATCTTTGTTACACTTTCAGGAATATTAATTTCTGAAAGATTATGACACTGCGAAAAAGCGTGTTCACCGATTTCTTCCAATCCATCAGGCAACACAACTTTCTTAAACTTACATTCAAGAAATTCGTATTTGTTAATCTTTTCTACTGATGTACCCGACAAATTAATTGATTTTGCATTAATTGCATAACCTAATCCAGTCAAATCATAGATATTTGATTTGCCGGAAAGATCAATGTCACCGGTATAATTCTTTAAATCTTTTCCTTTGAAAGACTTTCCATTATTAATTATGTCTTTCAATGCTGCCAACAAATTGGCGTCCCTAATCATAGTTCCGTCAACAGTGACTTCATCTTTGTTTTCCCAGTCATCAACATTAGAAACCGCATATACATTCTTTGTTCCAACTAAATCCGTAACGGAAACAGAAGTAAATGTAACTGCTGTCGCTAACATGACACTTAAAGTTTTCTTGATATATTTATGCATAAATATACCCCCTTCTTTTTTATTCATAATTAAATGCATCTTTTTAGATGATACCATAAAATGCCTTTTATAACAATAGTCTCGAATTGCATATTAAAGCTCTGTTTTACTATTGTTCTTGCCAATTACAGTCCTTTATTTTGCCACTATTTTCGCCAAACAAAAAAAAGCTGATGACGGGGATTGAACCCGTGACCTCTTCCTTACCAAGGAAGTGCTCTACCACTGAGCCACATCAGCTTTTTAACAGGGTTTATAATAACATATTTAATATTATTTTTCAACAACAAAATATGCTTTTTTCGCTTTCAGCGTAACTATTCAGCCTTTCAGCTCTATCAGTTCATTCTCTGTCTGACAATCTCAAAAGCAAGTACACCTGTAGCCACAGACGCATTAAGTGAGTCTATATCTCCATGCATAGGAATAGACGCCACATAATCACAGTTTTCTCTAACCAGTCTGCTAACGCCTTCGCCTTCATTTCCAATTACCAGTCCTATAGGTCCTTTTAAATCCAGGTCGTACATGGAATTTCCACCCATGTCCGCGCACACAAACCATAATCCCTGCTTCTTCAATTCTTCTATAGTCTTTGATATATTTGTCACCTTTGCTACAGGGGTAAAATTAAGAGCTCCTGCAGAAGTTCTTGCAACTGTAGCAGTTAAACCTACTGCTCTTCTCTTTGGAATAATCACTCCATGTGCCCCCGCAAGATTCGCAGTTCTGATAATCGCTCCAAGATTATGAGGATCTTCGATATTATCAAGAATGATAATAAATGGTGGTTCCTGCTTATTTGCTGCATTTTCAAGTATATCCTCAACAGAGGCGTACTTATAGGCCGCTGCATAGGCTATAACACCCTGATGTTTTTTTGTTTTAGATATCTGATCAAGACGCTCTCTTTTAACAAAATTAATAATAACATCATTCTTCTTGGCTTCTCTTATAATAGTCTGAATGCTGCCATCCTCATTTCCTTCTGCGACAAACAACTTATCAATTGTCTTTCCTGAACGAAATGCTTCCAAAACCGCATTTCTTCCTTCTATTGTAAATTCTTCGTATCTCATATTTATCCTTGTTTTTTAATAATAACAAACTATCAGTTGCTTGAATCAGTTAGCTTTGTCATCTTCAATCAACTCAATACCATTTTTGATAATGTACATCATTCTGTCAGTCTGTTTAGACAGATATAAATATCCAATCAATGCTTCAAACCCCGTCGCATTTCTGTAATCCGAATAGGTTGCATTTTTTGCTTTTGAGTATGATTTTGCGTTTCGTCCCCTTTTGTATACTGCCATTTCATTTTCTGTCAGTTCCTCTGACAGGGCATGAATGATATCAGATTGAGCTTTTGCCATAACTAACTTAGTGCTGTTTTTGTGAAGATTGTTTACACTCATATTGGCCTCACACACAACTACAGTTCTGACTATCATCTCATACACAGCATCTCCAATGTATGCCAAAGTAAGAGGTGAATAATTAACTAATTCAATTTCGTTTATATTCATCAATCTGCTTACAGAAGTAAACAAATCACTATTTACGCTTTCGTCCATGTTGTTCCTTCCCTTGTATCTTTGAGGATAATTCCTTTTGACGCAAGTTCATCTCTAATGCTGTCTGCTGTGGCAAAATCCTTTGCTTTTTTAGCTTCTTTTCTCTTTTCGATCATAGAATTTATATATGTTTCCAATTCTTCGTCAATACCGGTACTATTGTCTTCCTCGTAAGGAACTGTGAGATTCAAAGACAATACCTTGTCAAACTCATCTATAACGGCAATCTTAGTTGCATCATTAACATCATCCTTAAGAACGTCATATATGATAGTAATCCCCGATGCAGTATTAATATCATTTCCTACAACTTCAATGAATTTATTCTTGTATGACTCAACAGTTTGAGAATCAACTTTTCCACCATTTCTGTCCAGAGAAGATATCTTCTTTCTGAGTTTAATATAACCAGCCTTTACGGAATCAAGCACCTCGAAGCTAAATTCCAATGGTTTTCTGTAATGTGACTGCAAACAGAACATTCTGTAAACAATAGGATCATAGCCTTTTTCTTCGAGAAGTGAAACTGTAAGGAAATCGCCTTTTGACTTACTCATCTTTCCCTGCTTATCATTCAGATGATGAACATGGAACCAGTAGTTACACCATTTATGTCCAAGAAAAGCTTCACTCTGAGCGATTTCATTTGTATGATGCGGGAAAATATTATCAATTCCACCACAGTGAAGATCAAGTCTCTCACCTAAATGCTTAATACTGATACATGAGCATTCAATATGCCAGCCGGGATATCCCACTCCCCAAGGGCTGTCCCATTTGAGTTCCTGATCATCAAATTTAGACTTTGTAAACCAAAGTACAAAGTCAGTTTTATTCTTCTTGTTATTGTCTTCTTCAACATCATCTCTAACACCGACCATCAAATCGTCGCTGTTATGACTTGAAAGTGTATAATACTCATCGAGTTTTGATGTGTCAAAGTATACATTTCCGCCTGCAAGATATGCATAATCATCTTCAATCAATTTTTCAATCATTCTGATAAACTCATCGATGCAGTTTGTAGCAGGCTCAACAACATCAGGAGTCTTAATATTAAGTTTTGCGCAGTCATTAAAAAATGCATCAGTGTAGAACTTTGCTATCTCCATTACTGTTTTATGTTCTCTCTTGGCACCTTTTAACATTTTATCTTCACCTGTGTCAGCATCACTGGATAAATGGCCGACATCGGTAATATTCATTACTCTCTTTACATTATAACCCTCAAATCTGAGTTCTTTTTCAAGCACATCTTCCATGATGTAACTTCTCAGATTACCAATATGTGCATAGTGATATACTGTAGGTCCACAGGTATACATACTCACATTATTTCCATCAATTGGGACAAAATCTTCTTTTTTCTTAGAAAGCGTATTATAAATCTTCATAAATACATGCTCCTCATTATACATTTATTATTTTAATAAAACACTAAGATACAATATAATATAAAATCAAGTAAGTATCAATGCACTTTTTTAAATATTTAAAATATGGCCACTTTAAATGTAATCATTGATATAAAAACCCGCCCCGGTATTCAGTTGAGGTAATTCATCAACCTGTCTGTATCCAAAAATATACTGAGAAAATTCTCCAATAGACATCTCTATATCCGGTTCTTTATTTGTTCTCTCCCACAACATTTTTGTCAAATTGAAATTCCATTCAAAAACTCCGTCATTATCAGGAATAATGTCATCATTAAGTTTTATCACCACACTGCCCGAGTCCTTTGAACAAACCATTTCAACAAGTCCTTTCACATCAATCACTCGTGCCATGGCGTATGGTTTTGAAATATCACCAATCATTTCATAAGGTTTCATCTTATCATCTGTCACTTCTTCAATAACATCATCATCAACAACAACTCTGTACCCAAGAACTATTTTATCTTTAAGTATTACTTCAACGTATCCTTTTTCAGCCTTCACAAATTCTATTATTCGTTCAAAATACTCTTTTGAGTGAGTCATAAAAACACCGTACTTACTTTTCAGATAATTATTTGCAAAAAGTGAAAGCCTGACAGCATCTGAACGTTCAGCTTTTCGTTGCAAAAAAGAATGACTCGGCTTTTTAATTATCTCCTTCTTCTTCTCAAATTTGTCCATTACTGTTTCAAAACCAAATTTTCTGTAAAACTGCCTGTTTGGATCAGAGTCCGGAATCAGATAGGTAAAGTTTTGTCCTTTATCATAAAGATCCTTAATAAGATTATTTATCAATCCGGACATTTTTCCTTGTCCTCTCACCTCTTTTTCAGTGGCAATTCCATATAAATAGTAACAATCACATTCCCTTCCGCCGAAATTCACTTTTTTAGGAATCAATGTAATCATACTTTGAATTTCTTTAGATGAATCCATATCTACCATAATCTCAGCGGTTGGAACAACCATATTATAGAAAAATTCACAGTACTCATATTCATCCTGAAATGTCTCTTCATATAAAGGAACAATATTCATTTTTTCAAATTCATTAAGATATCTAATCATACTTATCCCCTCTTGTGCATTATATTATATATATCGTTTCTTTCTCCTTATTTCACACCACTCAGTAAGGCTTCTTACCCACACCTTCACTTTGCTTAGAGAAGTGGGACATCTACTTCTTCGTTATATGCGTTATATTTTAGACTTGCCACTTCTGTATAATCGTATACTTTTCAACAAGTTCAATAGGATTAAGAGACAGTTTAGCCTGCCTTAATCCCTCCAGTCCCATGTCGTCTTCTCTATTTACCTTAGATGCTTCCGGAAAGGCTTCACGCAAAAATTTGCTGCATATATACGCATATATTCCACGAAACCGGCTGTTTGCTTTTTCAACGGGTACATACACTACATCTTCTTCCTTGTAATATTTGCCGATTGTAAATGCTTCAAGGCTATCATCAATAAACAAGCCTCCAGCCTTAAAACCTATTACATTCTGCCACTTCAATACTTTCTCAATTCCTGATATTTCATAATCAATATATTTACTCATTGCAGTTCCTGATTTATCTGCTCTCCACTTTTGAAGAAAATCAGATATGTGACTATAATCTTTCATTCCTAACAATCTGAATTCATACCTGCCGGAATAAGCCTTTCTAAATGCGTTCAGATGATTCTTTTTTTTGTGATATTTTCTACCTGAATATGTTTTAAGTTTATCTGAATCATATATGTAATCAAACAAATCTCTTTCTTCAGTTATCTCGTACTCTTCTTCAGGCAGGGACAAAATATCAATTGCTTCTCTGTCTGCAACATATACAATCAGCTCTTGTTTAAAATAATCGTTAAATAGCTCTTTAAGAAAATCGAAACTATCTTTCAGATCTTCTTTCTTACAAAAGGGTATCATTGAACAGTATTTTCCAGCTTCTATTCCAAGAATTACCAGGCATTTATCGGTCACAAGAATTTTAGATGGATAACAGTCATTCCACAAAAATAAATCAAGTATATTTCCATCAGCAGCAGATGTTCTTCGCATATTGTAAAAGTTATTTATAGTCTCAAAATCATCTATTGATAAATCTTTTATTTCCAATTCTTTCAATTAAAGTTATTACCTTTCTATAAGTAACGCAATTGCCTGAGCAGATATTCCCATTTGTTCACCTGTAAATCCAAGTCCCTCTTCAGTGGTTGCCTTTATTCCAACCTGATTTTCCTTAATTTCCAGAGCATTTGCTATATTGCGAACCATCTCTTCCCTATATGGTGCAAGTTTTGGCTTTTGTGCAATTATTGTTGCGTCTATATTTCCTATTTCGTAGTTGTTTTCAGCAAGTACTTTTCCCACATGCTTTAGCAATGTAATACTTGATATTCCCTTATACTGTGGATCAGTGTCCGGAAATAATTTTCCAATGTCTCCCAACGCGGCCGCTCCTAAAAGTGCATCCATAATAGCATGAACAACAACATCAGCATCAGAATGTCCATCGAGCCCCATTATGTGTGGAATATCCACTCCTCCCAAAATCAATTTTCTTCCTTCAACAAGTCTGTGAACATCATATCCCATTCCTATTCTCATATAGACTCCTTTTTTAAAACCATCCATCAATTGTTACATTAAAATCAATTCTAAAATTTAAATCAATTCTAAAATTTAAACCAATTGTTGCATAACAAATCAATTTTCTCACAAAATTGAAAAAGTCCAAAGGCATAACCTTTGGACTCATAAAGTAGCGAAGGGGGGATTCGAACCCTCGACACCACGGGTATGAACCGTGTGCTCTAGCCAACTGAGCTACTTCGCCATATAAATGGGACCTACAGGGCTCGAACCTGTGACCCCCTGCTTGTAAGGCAGGTGCTCTCCCAGCTGAGCTAAGATCCCATTGGCATGTCTGTTTCAGACTGCCTATTTATAATAATAAAATTATTTATATTTGTCAACAACTTTTTTCAAAAATTTTAAACAATTTTATTTTTTATTATTTTTCCACTTATAAGTCCTGCTATTTAACGCAAAAATTCTTCATTATCATGAATCAAATTATATTTCAACAAATTTACAACTTCATCGACAACTGAATTCTCTTTTTCTGCATGTCGACACTCATTATCTTCACTTCAACCACATCACCTATATTAACAACTTCAAGGGGATGCTTGATATACTTGTCACTCATCTGTGAAATATGAACTAATCCGTCCTCATGAACTCCTATATCTACAAAAGCTCCAAAATCAATTACATTTCTGACAGTCCCTTTCAGAATCATTCCTTCCTTAAGATCCTTCATCTCAAGAATATCACTTCTCAAAATTGGTTTTGGCATTTCATCTCTTGGGTCTCTTGCAGGTTTTTCCAACTCCTTGACTATATCAACGAGAGTAATACCATCACATCCGATTTCTTCACTCATTTGAGATATCTTTTCTTTATTTCCTATTATATTTTTACTTATACCTTTAATTCCACCTTTTTTGACATCTTCAATATCAAGGCCAAGGCCGGAAATAAGTTTCTTGGCAGAATCATAACTTTCAGGATGGACACTTGTAGAATCAAGTACTTCCTTTCCATCAGTTATTCTGAGGAAACCTGCACACTGTTCAAATGCTTTAGGTCCTAACTTAGCAACCTTAAGCAATTCCTTTCTTGTAGAAAACTTACCATTTTCCTCTCTGTACTCAACTATATTTTTAGCAAGTGTTTTGTTGATACCTGAAATATATTCAAGCAACGATGCAGAAGCCGTATTCAAATCCACTCCAACATTGTTTACGCAGTCTTCAACAACATTGCCAAGCTGCTCTCCAAGTTTTTTCTGATTCATGTCATGCTGATACTGACCGACTCCAATAGCCTTAGGATCTATCTTTACAAGTTCAGCCAACGGATCCTGCAATCTTCTTGCGATTGATGCTGCACTTCGCTGTCCCACATCAAAATTAGGGAACTCCTCTGTTGCAAGCTTACTTGCCGAATATACAGAAGCTCCTGCCTCACTAACAATTACATAAGAAACATCCTTGTCTATTTCCTTTAATAGTTCTACAATGACCGCTTCAGATTCTCTTGACGCAGTTCCATTCCCCAGTGAAATAAGCGATATATCATACTTATCAATAAGTTTCTTCAATATTTCTTTTGCCTCTTTCACCTTATTCTGCGGTGCTGTAGGATATATTACAATTGTATCAAGTACTTTTCCGGTCTGATCAACCACAGCAAGCTTACATCCTGTTCTAAACGCAGGATCCCAACCAAGAACATTCTTTCCTGCAATTGGTGGCTGCATCAATAACTGTTTAAGGTTCTCATTGAACACTCTGATTGCGCTGTCTTCAGCTCTCTCTGTAAGCATATTTCTGATTTCTCTCTCTACAGCAGGCTGAATCAGTCTCTTGTAACTATCACTAATTGCATCTTCAAGATATTTCTTAGCATCTGAATCTCTGACAATAACTGCCTTTTCCAAACAGGAAACAATGATATCATCCGGCGATTCAATTTTAACAGAGAGAATCTTTTCTTTTTCTCCCTGTTTACCGCAAGAATTCTGTGTCCCGGAATTTTAGCAACACTCTCACTGTACTCATAATAATTATCATAAACAGTACTTGTTTCTTTGTCCTTTGCTTCTGATACCAACACGCCCTGCTTTGATACAATATTTCTGATTGCGGTTCTGTACTCTGCATTTTCAGATATATTTTCAGCAATAATATCCTTTGCACCTGCTATCGCATCTTCAATTTTTTCCACGCCCAAATCAGCATTTATAAACTGCTTTGCTTCCTCTTCTATTATCACATTTGGCTGTTGAAGAGAAATAATATTAGCCAAAGGTTCCAAGCCTTTTTCTTTGGCATCTGTAGCTCTTGTTCTTCTCTTTGGTCTGTATGGTCTGTATAAATCATCTACGGATACAATTGTGTCTGCAGCATTTATTTTTTCAAGAAGTTCATCTGTCATCTTTCCCTGTTCTGTAATGGAATCAATTACAGTCTGCTTCTTTTCTTCCAGATTTCTTAAATATTTTAGTCTCTCATCAAGAAATCTGAGTTGTTCATCATTTAGTTCTCCTGTTACCGGCTTTCTGTATCTGGCAATAAAAGGAATCGTATTTCCTTCGTCAATTAATTTGACCGCTGCTTCAACCTGCCATTTTTTAACTTTTAATTCTTCTGTAATTTTACTTATAATGTCCATTTCATTTTTCCTTTCACCAAAATACTTATTCTATTCTATTTCATTTTCAATTCTATGTAAAGAAATAACAATCAAATCTTCCAAGTATTAAAAATTAATTAATATCTCTTTTTAAAAAGAAAATAACTATACATTTTCTTTTTATAATGATATACTTCCATATGAAATTATCAACGAGGATACTAACATGAATTTTAATATTAAGAAAATCAATTTATTTTTATTAAAAAACAGACACGTTTGGCCTTTATTATATGCATTTATATATGTTCCATGGTTTCTGTACCTGGAGAACAAATATGACTCACTTGAAAATGTTACGGTAATTCACTCCATGTTTGATGACATGATTCCATTTTGTGAGATATTTATTATTCCATATATGATATGGTTCTTATATATTCCATTAATTTTTGTCTTAATATATTTCAGTTCAAACAAAGAGTTTTACCGCTTATGCGCATATGAATTTATCGGAATGACTATAGCACTGTTTATTTGCACGGTCTTCCCAAACGGTCATGATTTGAGAGTAGATATTAATTGCAGAGACAATATTTTTATGACGCTTTTGTCATTTATTTACAAAAATGATACGTCTACCAATGTACTTCCAAGTATTCACGTATTTGCAACGTTAGCTGCACATACCTGTTTAATATCAAGTGCAAGAATAAGCGTCAGACCATATATCAAGCCAATTTCTGCAATTACAGCTGGTTTTATCTGTGTATCGACTGTTGTATTAAAACAACACTCTATTATCGATTCACTTTGCGGGGCATTTCTAGCATTTATCTTGTACTATTTTGTATTTAAGGTAATGTTTAAGAATGTTGAATTCAAAACAATCACTCATGACAAACATCAGGTTTTATTCTGGCTAAATAAAAAGAACAAACGTTAAAAAGTCGAATCTTATTTCAACAATACGATTCGACTTTTTTATGTTATAACTTCAAATTTCTATGATCTTCCTTTAATCATCACTTAGCACATATGAGATATCTTACCAAGAAAGCTATCGACAAAAGTATTAATATATATATCAGTCCAAGCCATGTGCTTGAATAGGGATAGCCTTCTCACATCTGATAAATATTAGTTAAATCCAAACATCAAATCTACTATTCTGTATGATATAACAGAAATCTTTCTTCCCATCTTTCCCGGTAGGTTCATTGTTCTGCCAAGTATTGATTTCCTACATTTTTTGTAGAGAGCAGGATTCTTAAATTTCAATTTTTTCCATAATTCTTTTTTCATTTCAAGTTTTTCATTTGATCCATCTATAATTGCAAGTATCGAAGACACGCACATCATCATATCAAAATAATGAACCATAACTTTATCAAGATTATCATTACTTATATTGGACTTATTATAAATATCAAGCATCATCTCAGTAACTTTGTACTGCTGATCAATTCTTTTCACCATCACGTTCTCGTTAACAGACTGGTCATTCCTTCCAATGAAGTATTTGTATAACACCACATCAAGATAATATATGGAATTAACAAAAGGAAGTGGTTGAAATACATATATATTATCAACATAAAATGTGTGACTAGGCAATTTAATACCTGATTTTCTAAGCACTTCTGTATTATAAATAACCGAATGCATAAGAAGATATTGGGACTTTCCGAATTTTATGTCATCCCATCCGATAAATATATCTTTAGGAATAGCCTTTTTATATCTCATTACTTTCTTGTGCTTTGCATCCTGCTTATCATAGAGAAAATTAGTAATAAGCATATCTAATTCTTTTTCACTATCAACTACTTCCTGTAAAAAATCAAGAACATTTTCCAAAGCTTTTTTCCCAAGACAGTCATCACTGTCCACTACTTTAAAAAACTTTCCCGTTGCATTTGCAAGTCCTGTATTTACAGCTTCTCCATGGCCGCCGTTCTCCTGATGTATAGCTTTAACTATATGCGGAAACTTCTCTTCATATTTTTTTGCAATCTCTAATGTCGAATCAACTGAACCATCATCAACAATAATTATCTCTACTCTATCTCCACCTGTAAGCACACTTCTGATGCATTTTACAAGGTACTCTTCTGAATTGTAACATGGTATAGCAACCGATAATAACTTCATAAAGCCTCCTAAACAACCATTTCTTTTTTTCTGTCTTTTGTACAAACAGTATTAATTAATACGATTAGCAAAACAGTCAGGAATCCAAAAACACAAGTACCATACATTGCACTTACAATCACTTCATTTGGATACTCCGTAGTAACTGTCGAATCCAGTCCGTTATGGAACGATATTACTACTCCTATTGTATTTGCTGTCATATGCATAATTGAAGAACCTATTATACCATATCTTTCAAACACAAAGGCCATTATAACCCCCATGATAAAAGCATAAAAGAACTGCACCATATTCAGATGGAAAAATCCAAATATAATTGCTGAAAAAAATGCCGAAGCAAAAAAGCCAAAGCATTTTCTGAGTCTTTTGTATACAACTCCTCTAAATACAAGTTCTTCCACTATAGGACCCAACAATCCGGAACTTAACAGTACCACAATAAAACTGCTTCCATAAATAATTTTCTCTACTTTAGCATATTCGTCAAGCATACTGTGAGGCATAAATGATTCCAATATAAGCACCAAATCATTTCCAAACACCATTGCAAAAAATGACAAAGGAATAATCAACAAATATTTCCAAGCCTTCTGTGTCTGACATTTTACATATTCGTTTCTGACCTTATCTTTTTGAACATCATAATACATAATAGCAGAAAAAATAGGTATGGAACACAAGACGCTCACTAAGTTTATTTCCAACACTTTACCGGATATTATCCCTGTCAGTTGCTCAGAATCTAACACAAGGGAAGTATTCGTTGCAACAAAAAAAATTGCAAAAGCATATAATACACTACTCATAATAGCAAGGTATAATACAGGAGGATAAATAACTCTTATTAATTCTACAAATGTAAATTTATGTTTCATCCACTTTCTCCTTAGTTCAATGTTAATTACGCATATTACCTATAAAGACATGCTATTCATTATTATAGCATAAAACTGTTCTGTATTATAGCACAAAATAGTCTTGTTTTACATTACATTTTGTTTTATAATAAGAAGGTGGTTTTGCCATAGCACAATAACATGCATTGCAGATCATCTTGTGGCTGAATCCAATTTTGAGACAAGACTCGTCAGCGAGAATTGAATACTAAAAAATAATATACAAAAAGAGAGGTACATAAAATGAGTCAGGAAAAAATTGACAAATATAAACAGGAGAAATACAACAGAAAAAATGCCCCTAAAAAATCTCATTTTAAGAAATACATCGCATATGCAGCAACAACTGTTGTCGCTGCCGCTTTTCTTATTTATGTCGGCTATTCTGTTGGAATCGAGACAGGCTTAATCAAACAAAAAGAGACTACTTCTGCTTATGTAGGAACAATTACAAAAGATGAACTCGAATCAAAACTTCAGTCATATGATCCAATCGGAATGTATACAAAATATGCAGGAAAAGACAAAGCAGAAAATTCTGACGTATCAGTTGAGGAAGCTACAACAGCCGAGGATGGTGCTATTGAAGAAGCAACTGTTGAAGAAACTGTTACTGAAGAAGCTGCTACTGAATAATATATATTACTTTTAATTTATATGATTTCAAATAAAAAAGAAAAGGAATTATTTTGAGGGGGCCTCATTTTCAAATAATTCCTTTTCTTTTTTATTAACAATTAAATATTCAACAAACCATTCTTTTATCATTCACTTTAATTGCATTTATTTTGTTTTATCCTGCCACTAAATAAGAATGTTTATTTTGCTTTTAAGCTGTCTTACCGGTATATAACTGATAATACTTGCCCTTCTGTTCAAGAAGTTCTTCGTGTGTTCCACGCTCTATTATTCTTCCCTTTTCCAGTACCAAAATACAATTACTGTTTCTTACCGTAGACAGTCTGTGGGCAATTACAAATGTAGTTCTGCCCTTCATCAGATTATCCATTCCCTCCTGAACAAGTCTTTCAGTTCTTGTGTCAATCGAACTTGTCGCCTCATCAAGAATGAGAACAGGTGGATTTGCGATTGCGGCTCTTGCTATTGCAAGAAGCTGTCTCTGTCCCTGACTTAAGTTTGCGCCATCACCGGTAAGTACTGTATCATAGCCCTGTGGGAGTCTTTTAATAAAACTGTCTGCATTGGCAAGCTTAGCTGCAGCCACAACTTCTTCATCTGTAGCATCTAGTTTTCCAAATCTGATATTGTCTGCAACTGTTCCTGTAAATAAATGAGTTTCCTGAAGAACAATTCCAAGGGATCTTCTAAGATCGGCTTTTTTAATCTTATTTACGTTAATACCGTCGTATCTGATTTTTCCATCCTGAATATCATAAAATCTGTTTATAAGATTTGTGATAGTTGTCTTTCCTGCACCTGTTGAACCTACAAAAGCAATCTTCTGTCCGGGTGTTGCGTAAAGATCAACATTATGAAGAACTATCTTTTCAGGTACATAACCAAAGTCAACGTCATCAAATACCACATCACCCTTAAGCGGAACATAATCAACTGACTTATCAGCCTGGTGAATATGCTTCCATGCCCAAGTTCCTGTAACTTTATCTGTCTCTTCAATCTTTCCGTCTTTTTCTATTGTATTTACAAGTGTTACATATCCGTTATCCACTTCCGGTTCTTCATCCAATAGTTTGAAAATACGGTCTGCTCCCGCCAATGCCATAACAATTGCATTGAACTGCTGTGACACCTGATTGATAGGCATTGAGAAACTTCTGTTAAATGTCAGAAAACTTGCAAGTTTTCCAAGTGTTAGTCCGGTCCAACCATTAATTGCAATAATGGCACCAACTATGGCACAAAGGACATAACTTACATTTCCAAGCTGTGCATTAATTGGCCCAAGGATATTTGTAAATTTGTTAGCCTTATTTGCGCTATCACACAATTCTTCATTTATCTTATCAAAATTGGCAATACACTCTTCTTCATGGTTGAATACTTTTACAACTTTTTGTCCGGTTATCATTTCCTCGACAAATCCATTAAGTTCACCAATATCCTTTTGCTGTTTTACAAAGTATCTGCTACTTAAACCAGCTGATTTCTTTGTGGCATAAAGCATTACCGCAACCATAATTAATGTAACGATTGTAAGAGGAATGCTTAAGTACACCATACTGATAAAAACGCTGACAACAGTAATTGCGCTGTTAAGCATCTGTGGCATACTCTGACTGATCATCTGTCGCATGGTATCAATGTCATTTGTGTACATTGACATTACGTCACCATGGGAATGCGTATCAAAATACCTGATTGGAAGACTCTCCATATGTTCAAACATTCTGTTTCTTAAGTTTCTCAGTGTACCCTGGGTTACATTTACCATTATTCTCTGTTGTGAATAAGACGCCGCAATACCTATAGCATAGAATACCGCCACTCTTTTAATTGCATTTAACAAATTTGTATAATCAACAGGGGTACCTGCATTTTTACTTTTCAAAAGTGGAAGAATATACTGATCAATAAGATCCTTTGTAAATAATGTTCCCTGAACATTTGCGAGTACGCTTACAAAAATGAAAACTACAACAAGTACAACATGAATTGCATAATTTTTCATTATTTCAGAAAAGATTTGTTTTAAAATCTTTCCGGGATTTTCTATCTTTGGTCTTGGTCCCATTGGTCTTCTTGGTGGCATTAGCATTCACCTCCTATCTCATCGAAATCAGCATCGCCCCTGGTCTGAGATTCATAAACTTCTCTGTATATTTCATTGTTCTTTAACAGTTCTTCATGAGTCCCGACTCCATTGATTTCACCGTCTTCCATAACAACAATCTTGTCGGCGTCCATTACGCTGGATACTCTCTGGGCAATAATTATCTTAGTTGTATTTGGGATTTCTTCCCTGAAAGCCCTTCTTATCTTTGCATCTGTTGATGTATCAACAGCACTTGTGGAATCATCAAGAATCAGAATCTTTGGTTTTTTAAGCAACGCTCTTGCAATACAAAGTCTCTGCTTCTGTCCACCTGAAACATTATTTCCTCCCTGCTCAATGTGGGTATTATACTTTTCAGGAAATGTTTCAATAAATTCATCTGCACAGGCAAGCTTGCATGCATTAATGCACTCTACTTCTGTAGCATTCCTATTTCCCCAGCGAAGATTATCCAGAATACTTCCGCTGAACAATACATTCTTTTGAAGAACTACTGACACTTCGTCTCTCAAAGTCTTTAAATCGTAATCTCTCACATCGACTCCACCTACTTTAACTGCTCCATCCTTGCTCTTATCAATTTCCTTTTCCGGAACAACGTCATACAGTCTGCTGATAAGATTAACAAGACTGGTCTTTGCGGATCCTGTTCCCCCGATAATTCCAACGGTTTCACCGGATTTTATTTTTAAATTAATATCCTTTAGAACCGGTTCTTCACTGGTTGAATTATATCTGAAATAGACATTTTTAAATTCAATTGAACCGTCCTTAACATTCATTACCGGATTATCCGGATTGACGATATCTGCTTTCTCGTTAAGAACTTCCGCAATTCTCTCTCCTGAAGCAAGGGAAAGCGTAATCATTACAAAAATCATTGAAAGCATCATAAGACTCATCAGAATGTTCATACAGTAAGCCAACAATGCAACAAGATTTCCAGTAGATAATGTACTTGAAACAACCATGTGTGCGCCAATCCAGCTGATAAGAAGAATACATACATATACTGTAAACATCATCAGTGGTGCATTTGTTGCAATAAGGGACTCCGCCTTTACAAACATTTTGTAGATATTATTACTAGCCGTCTGGAATTTATTAATCTCATAATCTTCTCTTATATATGCTTTCACCACACGAATCGCTGATACATTTTCCTGAACACTCTCATTTAACGCATCATATTTTTTAAACACCTGTCCAAAATAGTTCATTGTCTTTCTAATAATAAATGCAAGAACCGTTCCAAGAATAATAACTGCCACAAGGTATATTGATGCAATTCTAACACTTCTTGTGAATGACAAAACAAGAGCAATAATAAGTGTTGCCGGTGCCCGCATAGCCATTCTCAGAATCATCTGATATGAATTCTGAATATTTGTCACATCTGTTGTAAGTCTTGTTACAAGTCCTGCAGTGCTAAACTTATCAATATTAGAAAATGAAAATGTCTGAATGTTGTCATACATCGCTTTTCTGAGATTCTTTGCAAATCCTGTGGATGCCTTTGCTGCAGATACACCTCCTCCAAGTCCTGCAAGCAGTCCTAACACTGCAAAGACAACCATAATTCCACCGACAATATAAACATGAGCAATATTACCTTTGTTTATACCGTCATCAATTATGGAAGCCATCATTAGAGGGATAATCATTTCCATAATTACTTCAAAAATCATGAAGATTGGAGTTAATATTGAAGCTGCCTTATACTCCTTAACATAACTCAATAGTGTCTTAACCATATTATTTACTCCTTTCCTTAAGTTTCTTTTCCATATCTATTATATTTTCTTTAACCTGCGATGTTACTCTGAAAAAGATTGCCAACTCTTCTTTTGAAATATTATTTTCAAGATTCTTTTCAATCTGTTCAATACTCTCCACTACATTTTTGTGGGCTTTTTCACCTTTCGTGGAAATCACAACCTTCTTAAGCCTTGCATCAAAGTCAACTGCTTCCCTGGATATATATCCCTCATCTTCAAGAGATGTAAGAATCTTAGTCACTGCAGCTCTGGACATTTTAAAATCCTGCTCAACGTCTTTTTGATATGTATCAAGACCTTTTTTCTTTCTCTCAACAAGATATCTCAGTACCCATCCGTGAGTAACCTTCGGAAATTCATTGCTTTCGCTGTTTATTGCAGATTCCATATATCTCATAAACATATTATTAAGCTGTCTTATTTGAAATCCTATCTGATTCTTATTTTCCAAAATATCACCTCGTTTCTGATTTTACTATTTGCTTATTGATTAATTTCAAGACTCACTCACCATTTAGCACATATGTGCTTGAAGTGGGAGTCATCTCACATCTGATATAGAATAAAAATGATTATCTTACCGGAAAACAGTTCACCTTTAAATTGTTCACGCATAAACTGTTTACCTGTAAACAAATATACAATAATCAACTCTAAAATTCAAGACATAATTTATTTATTCACAAAAAATACAAAATCAAGCCATGCTTCAGCTCGAATCCGCTCCGCTTCTTCTCGCTGTTTGGCTTCATTGCTTCAAGCCATGCTTCAGCTCGAATCCGCTCCGCTTCTTCTCGCTGTTTGGCTTCATTGCTTCAAGCCATGCTTCAGCTCGAATCCGCTCCGCTTCTTCTCGCTGTTTGGCTTCGCCAAATACATAAAAACAAAAGAGCGAACAGAATTGAATGCAAGCATTCTTCTGTCGCTCTTTTGTTTTTATATGCATGGCTTGGTTTTACATCTTTTCAGGTGCTGTAAAGCCGAGCATGTCAATACATGTTTCAAGTACTCTCTTTGTTACTTTGAGTAAACTGATATATGATAACTGTTTATTTTCATCTTCTTCAGAAAGTATCTTTGTCTCATGATAGAAGTGATTAAATGCATTTGATAAATCATAGATGAACTGACATAACTTGTGAGGTGCAATTTCATTACATGCCTCCTCAACTGTCTCATTAAACTTAGCTAAACTAAGCATGAGTTCTTTCGAGGCAGCATCTTCCAATGTACCAATTACATCTGCAGCCTCAAGACTCTTCCCACTTTCTTTGTATTTTTCAAGAATTGATTTGATTCGTACTATTGTGTACAGAATATATGGTCCTGTATTTCCCTCGAAAGAAGTAAATCTGTCTATATCAAATATATAGTCCTTTGGTGCCTGATTTGAAAGATCTCCATACTTAAGTGCTGCAAGTCCGACTATCTTAGAAGTAGTTCTTGCTTCTTCCTCCGATACTTCTCTGTTTGCCATGATTTTTTCATAAACAGCATCTTCAATATTCTGTACAAGCATCTCAAGACGCATTACACCGCCATCTCTTGTTTTGAAAGGCTTTCCATCTGTTCCATTCATTGTACCAAAGCCAATCTGAGAAAGCTGTGTTGCATCACTGACAATTCCGGCTTTTCTTGCTACTCTGAATACCTGAATAAAATGAAGTTCCTGTCTCTTATCTGTAAAATAAACTATCTTTGCAGGATTATAATCCTGTACTCGCTGAACAATTGTTGCAAGATCAGTTGTTGCATACAATGACGCACCATCAGACTTTTTGATAATACATGGAGGATATTCTTTCTTATCCGTTTCTTCAGCAATATCTACAACTAATGCTCCCTGACTTTCATGGGCAATACCCTTGTCAATCATATTCTGAACCATATCTTCTATATATGGCTTTGCATCACTCTCGCCTTTCCAAAGTTCAAAGTGAACATTGAGATTGTCATAGTTTTTCTCTAAATCAGGAATAGAAACATTCATAATGTGCTTCCACAAAGCGAGATATGGAGGATATCCCTGCTGAATCTTAACAGTAGCAAGCTGTGCTGCCTCCTTGAAATCTGCATCCTCTTTTGATTTGGCGCTAGCTGCAGGATAAATTTCGCTCAAATCATCAATAGTAAACGGAGCCTCCTCAGGATATGAGCCTTCGAAACTCTCATCAAAATAGCAAAGATCCGGCTGTCTTTCCTTAAGTTCCATTATGATAAGTCCCATCTGAAGACCCCAGTCTCCAAGATGAACATCTCCGATTGTGTTGTATCCCATGTACTTATAGATACGCTTGACACTCTCACCAATAACAGCAGGACGCAAATGACCAACATGAAGTGGCTTTGCTACATTAGCTCCGCCGTAATCAACTACTACCGTTTCGCCTTTTCCGATATTTTCAGCACCAAGCTTGTCATCCGCTGCCATCTCATTAATATACGACGATACAAATGCCGGACTAAGTGTGATATTAATAAATCCCGGCATAACAGCTTCAACTTTCGAAAACTTGTCATTATCTCCAATCTTTTCAAGAACTTCATTTGCAATCATGATTGGTGCTTTCTTGTACATCTTTGCACCTGCCATGGCACCGTTACACTGATATTCACAAAGATCAGGTCTGTTAGAAACAGTAACCTTTCCAAGTTTTTCGTCATATCCGCAATCTACAAATGCTTTTTTAAATTCTTCAGATAAAACATCTATTAATTTTTTCATTATAATTCAACTCCATTCTGCTTAAGTAATTCTCTTGCAGATTCAACCGAATCCACACCTGTTTTATTTTTGATTGGCGCAAATTCGTAACTTCTGTCAACTTCAAAAGCAAGACAGTCATCCATCATATGAATCATATCTAATACCAATGTTTCAAACTTGTATCCGTTCGGCTCTTCCGGTGAAACCTTCTCACCTTCATCATTGATATATGGAATCTTTTTCTCAACGATATGAACTACAAGCTGATTGTTCATAATATCTTCAAGCTTATCAAATCTGAAAAGATAATTGAGAATAACTCCGTCCTTGTAAACAAGGTCACCCTTTTCATTTCTCTCATATCTCATCTCTTCACTGAGTTCATAATATTCAACGATAGAAGGCTTTCCATCTTCATAGCAGAGTACTCCAACCTTCTCTTCCGGTGAAACCTTAGAAACAACTTTTGATCCACTTGGCATACCTGAATCAATAGTTGCACCTACAAAAACAGGATCAGCAATTCTCTGACATACATTGTCTACAGCAAATACGTTAATCCATTCAACGCCTGCCTTCTTTGCTTTCTCACCGATGCCACTCTTCATAAGAGAAATAAACCAACCACCGTTTCCGTTTGGAGAAGTTGCAACTCTTCCTTTCTCTTCAAGGTAAATCTTGCCGTTGTAATCACATGCAGGAGCCATCTCCTGAACAAAAAATTCAACATACTTCTTGTCATATCCGAAATAATTCATTTTCTCGAAGAAATCTATAGTATCATCATTATTCTTTTCACTAGTCATAATGTAGAGAGGAATCCACGCTCCACTCTTTTCAACAACATCCAAAAGATTTCTGACAATTCTCTCAAAAATATAAACGTCTTTTGTAATTCCTATATTATACATGCCCTTTGGCTTATCAGATCCAAGTCTTGTACCCTGACCACCTGCAAGAAGAAGTGCTGCTACTTTTCCTTTTTTGATAGCATCAAGACCAATACTCTCAAAATGTTCTTTATTAGCCTTTGCATCTTCAATACTTACACACTTAGTAATTGGAGAAATAACACCTTTTTTACCAAGTTCATCCTTGTCTCTAAGTAAATCAAGAAGACCATAATCTATTGCAGAAAGCTGCTCTAAGAACTGCTCCTTTTCGCTCTCCTTTAGTTCATCATAAAACCTCAATAAGTGAGTCTGTTCCTCATTCTCAAGTATTTTCTTAACATCCTCTAAAGTCATATATAAATCCTCCTGCTATTTTTAGCCTCAGTGGGCTCATTCTTCATTCGTTACATGACAAAATTATAATATCCGTCTATTATAAAAAAGTTCATATAGAATAGAATAGTTGATTTTGTAATATCTTGCAAGAATTATTTGCAAATTCGTGCCAAAACTATTGCCATACTAATTACATATACTTATTTCATATATTTATTCAAATACTTATTTACAGATGTTTTTCAATTTCTGCACTGTAATACTTCAACGTAACCTTATCAAAGCACACCCACTCTATCAAATCAAAAATGTCCCGTTTATCTTTCACATATTCAAACACTGCATCCACTGCCACTTCAGTCGCTTTGTCTATTGGATACCCAAAAACTCCCGTAGAAATTGATGGAAAGGCAATCCTTCTGACACCATTCTTTTCTGCGAGTTTCAATGACTCTACATAACACGACTTCAATAATTCTGCCTCACTGTCATTACCACCATGCCATCTAGGGCCAACCGTATGTATAACATAATCACATGGAAGCTTATACCCTTTTGTTATCTTTGCCTCTCCAATCCTGCAACCGCCTAGAGTCTTGCACTCTTTGAGTAACTCATATCCCGCAGCAAAGTGTATTGCTCCGTCAACACCTCCACCGCCAAGAAGAGATTCATTCGCCGCATTTACTATTGCTTCAACATCCTGCTGTTTTGTAATATCTCCTAAAATAGCTTTAATTTCCATTTGTATTTTTCCTCCTTGTTTTTGTAATTTTTTATTTTTCATTCTATAATTTAGTTTATATTTTTTCATTCCTTTATAAGTAATGCTCTGCATGGTGCACCATCTGTTTCTCCCAAATTGATAGGTGCTGCGTTCAGTAAATACACTCCTTCTGAAATATCATTAAGCACAATACCTTCTAATAAAACTATATTAGCTCCAAGCATAATTAAATGAACTTCTTTTGGAGCCTCTTCAGGGCCAACGGTTTGAGACTCATTACCAAACAACTTTATTTCGTTTTCAGCAAATACATATGCTGCCTCCTCGGTAACTACTGCCTCACCCTTTACCAAAATCCTTTCGGCTGCCCTTTCATCTGATAATTTAGCTTTTTCTAAAATCTTCTTTGCATCCTCTGCTTTTATCTTTCCAGCAAACTCAGTCACAAAAGCATACCCAACAAAATGATCAAGTGATATCTCATCTATCGCCTTACCGGCATCATAAAAATGCCTTGGTGCATCCACATGAGTACCATTGTGTGCACACATACTAAACTCTGTAAGATTACATACGTCACCTTCACTGATATTCATTATTCTGTTACTCTTAGGACTTGGATCTCCAGGAAAAACTTTGCTTGAAAAAACTTCCTGTGATATATCATATATTTGCATATTTTTTCCTCTCTATTCTTTTTATTCTTTATATTTTTACTTGCAATATTATCAATTCTTTTTTTGTATGTATCAAGAGCAATTCTCTTGGTTATAATGTACCTTTTTTTAATCCGACAATCCAGTCAATCGCTGTACCACATCCATATAAAATATCATGATGACTAAAACATATAAGATAAGAACAACTCAAATCAGTTATATAAAACTCAAATCCACTTGTTTCTGACAGTAAAAAATATAAATCATTTCCATTTTTGATTTTATACATATTTATCTCATCAAATTCGTTAAAGAATAAAATGCAATCATTGTCAGAAACAAATTCCTTTATATATGACCAACCATCCTTATCAGATATTGAATCATAATGACTTAATTTTTCCCACAACCATAATCCTTTTTTCTTTTCATCTGCATATAATTCCGATATTATCTTTCGTATTTTTAAACATATACTATTTTCAATCTCTTCTATTTCTATTGGATTATTCTCGACCAATTCGTTAATCTCTCTTTTTATCATAGACATAATACTTTCTAATTTCTAATTTCTAATTTCTAATTTCTAATTTCTACTTTCTAATTCCTATTTCCTATTTTTTAATTTCCACTTTTTAATATCACGCAAAACTAATCATCATCTCGATTATATTCTGAAACCTGTTCTTTGGACTTTTTTGTGTAGCTTTTATAATTGTTTTTCTATATTTTCTATCAAACACAATTAAATATCTGATTTTTTTTAATGCACTAATATTTCCGATTTTCGTTTCAAGATTAGCCAAATAATAAAGAAGAATTCCCATGGAATATATGTCCGTTCTAATATCCGTGTTATAAAGCCCATTTCCAAATCTGTCGCCAAACTGTTCCGGCGCCGCATATTTAGGACTTCCAACAGCGAATGTATCCGCCGCAGTATCTCTATTAAATCTCTTTGCATTCCCAAAATCAATAAGTTTAATTTTATTTTTTTCCATCAAAATTATATTTTCAGGTTTCAAATCCCTATAAACTATAGGCGGTTCTAATGAATGAAGATAATAAAGTGCAGACATTATTTGCATCGCAATTTTCTTGATATCTTTTCTTCTCAATCTTCCGGTCTCAACTGCTTCCTTTAAAGTTATTCCCTCCACAAATTCCATTACAAGATAAAATAGTTCATTGTCATATATAACGTCATATACTTTTGGCAATCCCGGATGTGTAACATATTTCAATATATTCAATTCCCGTTCAACATCTTTCATGAGCCTTTGTTTATTCAAATTATCTGAAGAACGAAAACTCTTAAGAGCAACTATTTTTCCTGTTTTTATATCTTTTGCTTTATACACACAAGCATTACCGCCCTCACCTATCATTTCTAGGATATCATATCTATTGCAGATTGTATTGCCAATTTTCAATTCAAGATCATTATCCATTCCACCATCTCCTAGTTTTTTATACTTTGTACTCATTCACCCATTTGAAAATCTTTTAACTTTCAAACTATTTCATTTTTTAATTATTAGTCTAGTTTACTATATGTTAATTTACATTTTTGCATCTATATTGTTACTCCATTGGATTGTTAACTGTAGTTTCTTACTCCGTAAATTATATGTTGAATATTTTTTGAAATGTTGAAATTCCAATCGTCATAGTAATGTTGCTATACTAACAAATATTTTTCTGTCAACTCTTTTATAATATTCATATTTATTACAGTTTCCGATGATTCAAATGTCAAAATCAAATTTTCACCTGGATATATGTAATTTTTTTCATATAAATCTATTTTTTTAACAGCTGATCTCGCATATTCAGGGTTATCCATCATTCCCTCGTGCTCCCAATATATCTCCTTTCCCGTTTTTGGTGATAAAAAAGTAAAATCAGGATATATAATTCCGTATGGTTCTAGTTTTAAAGGGCATTCATACTTATATAAAATTCCCATTGAATCAAAATAATCTGCCATTATTTTTTCTGATTTAGATCGAACAATTTTGCCGTTGTTAGTATAAACAACCGGTACATTACTGTTATATTGTTTTGGTATATACTGTTTTTCTAACCATTGCTGTAACCGTTGTTCATATAATTTTTCAACTGGCTCAATCAATATTTTTCTTCCAACATGTTGATTCAAATAAATTTTTGCAATCTCATCATCTTCAAAATCATTAAGAATACTATTAATTTGCTTTAATCGTTTTTCTACACATTTCAGTATTTTTTGATCATAAGATTTTTGGGCAAGTCGCTTTGCAAGATTAATATCTTTTTTCGCTATATATTTTCCATTGCTTGAATTCTTTTCACGATGATAATATTGTACATTATTATTGTTTTTTATAATTCTAAGACAACCTTGTGGTGCATGTTTAAGTCTCTCAACGACCATTTTTCTAATTGCACTTAATCTTTTCTCTTCCTCTACAATATCTTGTTTTAGTATAATAATATCTCCTCCATTTCTAAAATAACTAATCACTTCAATTTAACATTTCAACATCAATCTCAACATGCTATAATAAATAAATTTCTCTTCCTTTGTAGTACAGTTCAATTCACTACAGACTATATTGTTATTTTCTTTTTTTCGTCTGCTCACAAATTTCATTCACCTCAGATGATTTTAATATTTTCTTTGTTTTCGTATGTTATCATGTTTCATTCATATCAGATGATTATGGCATTTTATTTGTTTTCGTATGTTCTCATGTTTCATTCATATCAGATGATTTTGGCATTTTATTTGTTTTCGTATGTTCTCATGCTTTATTCCCATCAGATGATTTTGGCATTTTATTTGTTTTCGTATGTTCTCATGCTTTATTCCCTACAGATGATTTTGGCATTTTATTTGTTTTCGTATGTTCTCATGCTTTATTCCCTACAGATGATTTTGGCATTTTATTTGTTTTCGTATGTTCTCATGCTTTATTCCCTACAGATGATTTTGGC
>JAEEGL010291352.1_pt1 | contig 41946 bp, 41 predicted proteins | sample 9134231 | NCBI WGS metagenome assembly JAEEGL01 (sample SAMN16246548, study PRJNA631951) | gut metagenome | biome: gut microbiome; feature: rumen; material: fiber-attached | host: Bos | place: Iran: Karaj | collected 2018-10
CCGCCCGACACCTTGTAGCCGGAGCCGCCGAACTTGCCGCCCGCGTGCAGCATGGTAAGCGCGACCTCCAGCGCGGACTTGCCGGTCTGCTGCTGAATGTCCACCGGTATGCCGCGGCCGTTGTCGACCACGGTAACGGAGTTGTCGGGATGGATGGTCACGTAAACGTGCGTGCAGTAGCCCGCCATAGCCTCGTCTATGGCATTGTCCACGATCTCGTAAACAAGGTGGTGCAGGCCCCTTGAATCGGTCGAGCCAATGTACATGCCGGGGCGGCGGCGCACGGCCTCAAGCCCTTCGAGCACCTGTATTTGGTCGGCATTGTAGGTGTTGTTCTGTTCCATATCTCATTTCCCTTTCAGAATCATTATAAACCCGGTTTTACGCGCCCGCTTCCCGCGTGACTGCGCCGTTTTCCACACGGAACACGGCGGCGGTGCGGCTTGCCGCGGCGGACTCCACGCCCGTGGCGGTCATAAGGCACTGGCAGTCGAACGCAGACTCCATAAGCGCCCTTTGCCTGTCGTCGTCAAGCTCCGACAGCACGTCGTCCAACAGCAGCACGGGGCTTTCGCCCACCGCGCCGCGCATCAGCGCAAGCTCCGACAGCTTCAGCGACAGCGCCGCCGTCCTCTGCTGCCCCTGCGAGCCGTAGACCTTGACGTCCGTTTCGCCGAGCTTTATGCCCATGTCGTCGCGGTGCGGGCCGCGCGTGGTGTAGCCGCGGCGGATATCCTCGTCATGCGAGGCGGCAAGCGCGTCCAATATGGCGTACTCGGCCTCCGCCTCGTCAAAGCGCACGTTCGGCTCATAGCTTACGAAGAGCTGCTCGCGCCCGCCGGTGAGCCTGCGGTGCATATCGGAAGCGATGGTGGAGATATCGTCCATAAACCCGCGGCGGCTGCGCATGACCTCCGCGCCCGTTCGCGCAAGCTGCACGTTCCACATATCAAGCACCTCGGGGTCAATGGGGTCGGTGAACGCCTCTTTTATAAGCGCGTTCCTTTGCCTGAGCGCCGCGTTGTACATGGCCGCCTTGCGGTAATAGGCGGGGCGAAGCTGACAAAGCTCCATATCCATGAAGCGCCGCCTTACGTCGGGCGAGGCCTTGACGAGCGCCAGATCCTCCGGCGAGAACATGACCACGTTCAGCACGCCGAGCAGCTCGCCCGCGGAGCCTGCGCGCTGACGGTCGATAAAGACCTGCTTTTTGTCGCGCGGGTTGCGCGCCGCGTCGTCGCCGCAGCGCAGCTTTATCTCGATCGTGCGGGCGCCGCTCTGCGTTTCGACCTCCGCCCCGACGTACGCGCCCGAAAGCCCGTGACCTATAAGCTCCGCGTCGCGGCTGGTCCTGTGGCTGCGCCCGAGAGCGCAGAGGAACACGGCCTCAAGCACGTTGGTCTTGCCCGCGGCATTCGCCCCGTACAGCAGGTTGAGACCGTTTTCGGGCGCCAGCTCCAGATGCGAGTAGCTGCGGAACCCATTCAAAGTCAGCTTTTTTATCCTCACCGTACGACCCTCCGTCGGCACAGTTTATGTCAATAATAATTATATCACAGAATCGTCACACATGCAAGCGTTATAATATTAATATGAAGAAAATACCGCCGAAAAGCAAAAAAGAGCCCGCCGCTTCACAGCGGCGGGAACCTTCTTTATTATTTGATCTTCGTCAGCGCGTCGTCCGACGCCCCGCCTAGGGCCCCCTCGGGGCAGATCTTGACGTAGCACATGCCGACGATATGCCCGCCCGATATTATGAGCAGGTCATAGCAGCCCGCTTCGGCGGACGCGGGGTCCAGGCGAAGCTCGGCGCGGGTCTCGGGCTCGGCCTCGGCCACGGCCCTTGCGGGAGCCTCGGAGGAGTCGAAATGCTTATAATCCTTGTATTCCCTGTGAGGGGCAAGGCAGAAGGTCACGTCGCCCTCCATGCCGTTTGTCACCAGGGTGACGGAGACGGTCTCGCCAAGCTCGAACACGCAGCGCACGCCCTCCTTGGCGGGTGCCGCCGCGCGTAGCCCGTCGCTGCCCGCCTTGTCGCCCGAAAGCGCGATGGCGGTGAATTCGCCCGCCTGCAGCGAGAACCCGGTGTACAGCAGCACTCCCGGTATCTCGTTCTCGGCAAACCCGATACCGGCTTCAGGCGCGCTTTGGGTGGGGGCAGACGTGTTTGCGGGCCGTTCCCCGCTGCCGGCGCAGCCCGCAAGCAGCAGCGCGGCAAGCAGCATTGCCGCAAGCGCGAAAAACCTGTCGATTCGTTTTGTATGATGCATAGGATGAAATATTACGGGCGGCAGTCGCCTGCCGCCCTGTTTTACCGTCAGTCGGCTTTGGGGCCGGCGTCTATTATGTGCTGCGGCATGTTGCCGTACTTCTTGAAGTTGTTGATGAAGAGCTTTGCCAGCTCCTTCGCCTGCTTGTCGTAGGCCTCCTTGTCGGCCCACATTGCGCGCGGGTCAAGCACCTCGTCGGGCACGTTGGGGCAGGTCTTGGGGACCATCACGTTGAAGATGGGATGACGGACGTACTCAACGTCGTTGAGGGCGCCGGTCAGCGCGGCGGTGACCATCGCGCGGGTGTACTTGATCTTCATGCGGGAGCCCACGCCGTAGGGGCCGCCGGACCAGCCGGTGTTGATGAGGAAGGCGTTGGCGTTATGCTCGTCCATCCTCTTGCCCAGCATCTCGGCGTACTCGGACGGGTGCCTGATGAAGAACGGCGCGCCGAACAGCGTGGAGAAGGTGGCCTGAGGCTCCTTGACTCCGCGCTCGGTGCCGGCGAGCTTTGCGGTGTAGCCGGTGACGAAGTGGTACATGGCCATGTTCTTGTCGAGCTTGGCGATGGGAGGCAGTACGCCGAACGCGTCGGCGGTGAGGAAAATGACCGTCTTGGGGTGGCCGCCCACGCCGGGGATCACGCAGTTGGGTATGTACTCAACGGGGTAGGCCACGCGGGTATTCTCGGTGATGGAGTTGTCGTTGTAGTCAAGAACGCGGGTCTCGTCGTCCATGATGACGTTTTCGACAAGGGAGCCGAACCTGATGGCGTCCCAGATCTGCGGCTCGTTCTCACGGGAGAGGTTGATGCACTTTGCATAGCAGCCGCCCTCAAAATTGAACACGCCGTCGTTGGACCAGCCGTGCTCGTCGTCGCCTATGAGCATGCGGTTGGGGTCGGCGGAGAGGGTGGTCTTGCCCGTGCCGGACAGGCCGAAGAACAGCGCGGTGTCGCCCTCGGCGCCCATGTTGGCGGAGCAGTGCATGGGGAATACGCTGCGCTCGGGCATAAGGAAGTTCATAACGGAGAACATGCCCTTCTTTATCTCGCCGGAGTACATGGAGCAGGCGACGGTGACGCGCCTGTATTCGAAGTCGAGTATGATGGCGGCCTCGGAATTGGTGCCGTCGCGCTCGGGTATGCACTTGAAGCCGGGGCAGCAGAGCACGGTGAATTCGGGCTTGAAATTATCGAGCTGCTCCTTGGAGGGACGCACGAACGCCTGCGTCGCAAAGAGAGCGGAAGCCGCGTTCTCGCAGACCACGCGGATGGGGAGCGAATAGGTGGTGTCCGCGCCGACGAAGCCGTCCACAACGAACGCCTCGCGGTTCTGCATATAGGCGCACATCTTGCCGAAGATGGCGTCCGCCTTCTGTCTCTCGATGGGCATATTGATCTTGCCCCAGTCGACCTTGTCGTGGATATCGGGGGTGTCTACGATAAAGCGGTCGTTAGGGGAGCGGCCCGTGTATTTGCCGGTGTTGATAACAAGAGCACCGGTGTTGGCGAGCTTACCCTCGCCGCGGGCGAGCGCACGCTCGGTCAGCTCGGCGGGAGACAGATTGCGGTAGATCGCGGAAAGCTCCGTGATACCCATTGCTTCGAGATACTCTTTCATGTTCTGAACAGCTCCTTTGAAGTTTTATTGGGGTTTTATTTGGTTTTTCACTTGTGAATGAAAAGCACGCCTATGGTGTTGGGCCCGCAGTGGCTTGACACCGTGCAGGCCGCCTCGGTCACGAGGATCTCCTTGAAGTAGTTGAGCTTCGAGACCTCCTCATATGCTGCGTCTATGTACTCCTGCCTGCAGCAGCAGCTGGTAACGAATATCCTGTCGGGGCGGATATCCTCTATATTCGCAAGGCGGTCGCATACGTACTGCCTTACCACGCGGCTGTACTTGCCCTTATACTTCTTGCCGACGCGCATTTTGCCGTCCACCACCTCGATACAGGGCTTTAACTGCAGCAGGTTTGTGCCGAGCGCCGCAACGTTGGAGCAGCGGCCGCCCTTTGCCAGGTACTTTAAGGTGTCGAGCGTAAAGCTCGTATCGACCTTGGGTATTATCTCCTCCTCAACGGCCTTGACTATCTCCTGCGCGGACATTCCGCGCTTTGCCATCTCGCAGGCCTCGATAACGCTCTGGCCTATGCCCGAGGAGAGGTTGCGCGAATCGACGACGTACACGCCCTCCATCTCCTGCGCGGCAAGACTTGCCACGTTGTAGGTGGTGGAAAAGCCCGACGATATGGTGAAATGGATTATGTCACAGCCCGGGTCCTGCTCACGAATGCCGCCAAGATACCTTGTGAAGTCGTCGATGCTCTGCGCCGCGGTGGAGGGAAGCTCGCCCGTTTCGTCCACCAGTTTGAAAAGCTGCTCGCTCGTCAGGTCGACGCCGTCAATGTACTCCTTTCCCGCGATGTTGATATAGAGAGGGAGCTTTGCGATGTTGTATCGCTCATACAGTTCGGGCGAAAGATCCGCCGTGGAGTCGCATGAGATCCTGATCATATAATACCTCTGATAAATAGTATAAATGCGCTTAAGGCAAAGCCTTCTTCGCCAACTGGATTTTAGCACATAATCGCCGTAAAGTAAAGCGCTTTCGGCAAAAACAGGGCGTGCGGCGCATTTAGCCCCCGGAGGAGGGCAAAACGTCTATAACGGCTATCTCCGGGGGATTGAAAACGCGCGGTATGCCGCGGTTCCCGGCAAAGCCCGACGTTATTATCATCCTCATGCTTCTAAAGACGAACTCGCCGCGGTCGTGCTCCGGGAAGAGCCCCTCGCTCGTCCACAGCGCGCCGAGGCCGAAGGGCAGCGCGACGACGCCGTTATGCGTATGCCCGGAGAGAACGAGGTCTATCTCCCACGCGGAGCCCGCGTCCTCGTAGATGAATGTGTCGGGGCGATGGGAAAGCATCAGCTTGAAGCGGTCCGTTTCGCAGTAATCCACAAGGAACGCCCTGCGCTTTTCCCAGCTTTCGTCGGTATCGTAAGCAGAGCGGAAGGCGAAGGGATAAAAGCCGCCGATCCTGACCCGCTCGCCGTTTATCTCGACGTCCGCATAAGCGCTTTCGAGGAATACCGCGCCCGTGCTTTCAAGCAGATCGAGCGTATCCGATCTGCCCCGCATGCCTGCGTACTCCGACTCCGTTTTCTCGGCGCAGACGCAGTAGGCGGTGTAATCGTGGTTCCCCGCGGAAAAATAAACAGGCGCGATCGCGTTCAGCCTCTCGAGCAGGTAACGGAATTGCTCGTCCTCCCCGGCGGTGTGATCCTTTTCGAGCATATCCCCGTCGACGCAGATGATATCCGGCTCCCGGCTCGCGGCGAGATCGACGAGGGTTTGGTTCGTTTCGTCGAATTTCTTTCGGTGCAGGTCGCTTATCAGCACTATCCGGAAGCCTTTTTCGATCCCCTCGCAGCGCGTCTCGTAGTACGCGGTCACGATCGAATCGTTCCAGCCGAGCGAAATGAGCGCGTATATGAGCAACCCGAGCAATACCGCCGCGAGACAAAGGAAAACAATAAGCCCCACGCGGGGGGAGCCCCTGCGTGAGGACTTTTGCGAACGTATGGGTGTCACAGCTTTACGATGACGCCGTCCTTATAGACGGGCACGGTGTCTGTGGAATCGGGGGTGAAGCAGAACGCCACGTCCTCGTCAAACCCCATGGCGGCAAGCCTTGAATAGTGGAAGGTGCCGGCAAGGCTGAAGCGTCCCTCCTTCCAGTTGTTGTACAGGCTTTCGCACAAAAGCGCCATATCGGTAAGCTCGCCCTCGCGCACGGTGGCGTACATGCGAACGGCGTCGATTATCGCGCCCGCGGTCAAAAGATCGTCCGCGGAGGGCTGGCCCTCGGTGCCGGCGCAGACTATCAGTATGTCGCCGGATTCCGCCGCGGCAGCCTTCGCCGCCGCCGTGCGGTTGATCATGGAGCCGAGCAGTATCCTGTCCGCCGACCTGACCGAGTACAGCGCGCCCGTACCGTTTGTGGTAGATACTATGACCGTCTTGTTCCTGACCGTGCGGGAAAGGTATTCCTTGGGGGAATTGCCCAGGTCGAAGCCCGAGATCTTGACCCCGCCGCGCTCGCCGCCGAGCACGCATTCGCGCGCGCCCAGGCGCGAAGCCAAAGCCACCGCGTCGCCTGCGTCAACGGTGGGCACCACCTTTACGGCGCCGCCGTTAAGCGCGCAGATTATGGAGCTTGTAGCCCTCAGCACGTCCACGACGATCACCGTGGTGTCCTGAAGCTGGTTGTCGGTTTGCTTGCCGTACACCGGCAGGACGTCTATTTTCATACCGGTCCTCTCCTGTTTTTTTGCTATTATAGCATATCGGAGCGGGGAATGCAAATACGCCGTCAACCTGTGGCACAAATGTTTTTATTACATTAATACCGTATTTTTCATACGAGCAGCAGTCCAACTATGACGCCTGCCGCGCCGCCTATGAGCGCAGCGGGGACCGCTTGTCGGGTCTTGGTGACTCCGACCGAGCCAAAATAGAGGGCGACCGTATAGAATACCGTTTCGGTGGAGCCGACGACAACGGACGCCGCGCGGCCCGCCGGGGAATCCGCGCCGACGCTCGTAAGGGTGTCCTTCAGCAGCGCAAGCGTCGCGCTGCCCGAAAACGGCCGCAGTATCAGTATGGGCAGCAGCTCGGGATCGAGCCCCGCTTTCAGCGCCGCGGGGCGCAGCAGCCCTATAACGTATCCCAGGACTCCCGAGGACCTCAGCGCCTCTATCGCTGTAAGCATTGCCGCAAGATAGGGCAGCACGTTTACAAGCTGCGGCAGCGCATCCGCGGCGCCGGATGCAAAAGCCTTATATACGTTGACCTTTTTTACAAGGGCATAGATAAAAAGCGCCGCTATAGGCACGAGCAGCGCAGCGGAAAGCGCGTTCACCTGAAAAGCCTCCCGAGCAGTCTGCATGAAAGCACGGAAGCCGCGGCGGCGGCTAAAGACGCTATGAAGGTCGGCAGGGCTATATCATAGGGAGTGTTTGAACCGCAGGCCGTCCTTACCGCGATCACAGCCGTGGGCAGGAGCTCGACCGCCGAGGAATTGAGCGCAATGAACATAGCCATTGAATCGGAGGCCCTGCCGTCGCCGCGGTCGAGCCGCCGCATGGCTTCGAGGCCGAAGGGCGTCGCCGCGCTCCCGAGCCCGAAGAAGTTTGCAGCAAGGTTCAGCGTGACGGGAGCCGCGGCGTCCTCCGCGTCCGGCATAAGGCGGGAGAGGGGGCGCTCCATCAGCTTTGCAAGCTTTTTTACAAGCCCCGCTTCCTCGGCGATACGCATGAGCCCCGACCAAAAGAGATACGGCCCCGCTATGGAAAGCGTCAGCGTTATCGCTCCGCCGCAGCCGTTTGTCAGCGCCTCAAGCGCGCCCGGCCCGTCGCCGTTTACCGCAAAACCCGCAAGCCCCGCAAGTATCATAAGTGCGAAAACCCATGCCATCATGGTTGATCTTATGCGGCGCACGGGCGATTTAGAGCAAAAAAAAGGCCCGTTAGCCGGGCCGTGATCAGATCATTCGTTTTTCAGCTTCATCGCAAGTGCGTACGCCTCGCTTTTCGGAACGTCCAGCAGCAGCGCCGCCTGCTTTGCGGCGTCCTTCACGCTCATGCCCGAGGAAAGCAGCCGCCCGAGCATCGCCTCGGGGCTTTCAGCGGCGGCGTCCTCATGCGCCTTGCCGGACAGCACTATAACGCATTCGCCCTTCGGCTCCTCGCGCAGGAATCGCTCCGCAAGCTCCGATAGGCGCCCGCGCACGGTCTCCTCGAAGAGCTTCGTCATTTCGCGCACCACCGCGGCGTCGCGGTCGCCCAGCACGCGTTTCAGCTCCTCAAGCGTTTTCCCGACCCTGTGCGGACTTTCGTAAAGCACCGCCGTCGCGCTGATCCGCCTTATTTCGGCAATAAGCTCGGCGCGCTCCCTGTTTTCACGGGGGAGGAAGCCCGCAAAGTAGATCCTTTTTGTTGGAAGGCCCGAGAGTATCGCCGCCGTCAGGCTCGCCGACGCGCCGGGCAGTACCTCAAAGGGGAGACCCCTCTCTATAAACGCGCGAACGAGGCGTTCGCCCGGATCCGAAATGCAGGGCATGCCCGCGTCCGAAACGTAAGCCACGGCGCGCCCCGCTTCGACAAGCTCCGCTATGCGCTCCGCCGCGGCTTCCTCGTTATGCTCATGGCACGCCTCAAGCCGCGCCCTTATCCCAAGCCGCTTCAGCATAGCGCCCGTGTTGCGCGTGTCCTCGCAGTACACGGCGTATGCGTTTTTAAGCACGTCGGTCACCCTCTGCGTTATGTCGCCCATGTTGCCGATGGGCGTCGCGCAAAGGTACAGCTTTGCCGGCAGGAGCATTTCCTCAGTTTTTTCGTTGATCTCTTTATCTTCCATTTCGGTCCCTGTGATAGATCTCGTCCGCCTCCGCCGTATAGGCGCCGTCCTCATTCGTCAGAACGAGGTCCGGCTCTATCCTGAGCCCCGGCGCGGCGGCTTTTTTCGCCTCGATGAGCGCAAGATACGGCGCCTTTCCGGGGCAGGAGGACACCAGCCTCAGCCGCTTCGGTTCAAGCCTTTCACGCGTCAGCGCGCAGAAGGCTTCGGAAAGCCTCTCCGACGGACAGCACATGAAGAACCGCCCGCCGTATTTTATCATCCTTGATGCGGCGCGCGCCATCTCGTCAAGGCTGAGATACAGCTCGTGCGTTGCCGCGCCCTCAAAGCCCGACTGTCCCTTCTGCGAGACCCTTCCGTGCCCCGCGGGGTAGTAGGGCGGGTTGCACACCGCGCCGTCGTACAGGCGGGGAGGTACAAACGTGCGCATGTCGGCGCAGACTATCTCCGCCTCCAACCCGTTCATTTCAAACGAACGGGCCGCCATTTCCGCCTGCTCCGGCTGCAGCTCTATTCCGTCTATCCTCGCGCCCGTCCTTGCCGAGGCAAGCATGGCAATGACGCCCGTACCCGTGCCGAGGTCCAAAAGCCGCTCCTTTTTTGAGGCGCGCACGAAACCCGCAAGCAGCACCGAGTCCGTCCCGTAGCGAAAGCCGCCTTCCTTTATTATTATGCGGAGGCCCTTATACTGCAGGTCCTCTATGCGTTCTCCCTCCGCCGGGATCATTCCTCTTCGCCCATTATGGCCTCGTATACGGACTGGAGGCCCTCGTCGGTATAGTACTCTATTATGATCTTGCCGCGGTGCTCGTCGCCCTGTATCTCGACCCTTGTGCCGAGCTTTTCACGCAGCCTGCTCCTTGCGGCGGAAAGATCGTTGGAAAGGCGCCTTTTCCTGCGCGGGCGCTTATGAAGCTCCGCAAGCACCATGGCCTTCTTCACCTGCTCCTCGGTCTCGCGCACCGACCAGCCGGCCTCGGCGCATTTTTCCGCCACCTTTTCAAGCAGCTCCTCATCCGTTATCGCCGCAAGCACGCGAGCATGGCCCTGCTGAAGACGGCCCTTCCTTATGTGATCCTGCACGGTGTTGGGCAGCTTCAACAGCCTCAGCGTGTTGGTGATGGCGGGTCTGCTCTTTGAAAGGCGCTTTGCCACCTCCTCCTGGGTCAGGTCGTGCTGTTCGATGAGGAAGTTTATCGCGGCGGCCTCCTCGATGGGGTTCAGGTTTTCACGCTGTATGTTCTCGATCAGCGCCACCTCCATGACCTCGCGGTCATCCATATCGCGCACTATTGCGGGGACCTCTCGTATCTCCGCAAGCCTCGCCGCGCGAAAACGTCTTTCGCCAGCGATAATGGTGTAGCGCTCGCCGTTCCTTTTCAGTATGAGCGGCTGCACGATACCGTGCTGCTTTATGGACTCCGCAAGCTCGCTGAGCTTCTCCTCGTCAAACTGCTTGCGCGGCTGATCGGGGTTGTTGTCAATAAGGTCTATGCTTATGCTGCGTATCACGTCGTTTTCCCTTTGCTCGGTCGCGCCGAACAGGGAATCGAGGCCCTTGCCGAGGCCCTTGTTCTTTCTATTTATTGCCATCGCGGGTCAACAGCTCCTTTGCTAAGTTTACGTACGCCTTCGCCCCGGCGCTCTTGGGGTCATACAGGGTTATGGGCAGACCGAAGCTCGGCGCCTCTCCGAGACGGACCGAACGCGGTATGACCGTTTCATAGACCTTGTTCTTGAAGAATTTCTTAACCTCTCCAACCACCATGGGGGAAAGGTTCGTCCTCGCGTCGTACATCGTCATTACGACGCCCTCCACCTCCAGATCGTCATTGAGATGCTGACGCACGAGCTTCACCGTGTTCATTAGCTGTGCAAGGCCCTCAAGCGCATAATACTCGCACTGTATGGGCACAAGCAGCGTCTGCGCGGCGGTCAGCGCGTTGAGCGTTAAAAGTCCGAGCGACGGCGGGCAGTCGATGAAGATATAGTCGTACTCCGATACGAGCGGCTTCAGCGCGGTCCTGAGCTTCCTTTCGCGCGCCATCATGGAGACAAGCTCCACCTCAGCTCCCGCAAGCTCTATCCTCGACGGAAGCACGTCAAGCGTGTCTATCTTGGTGTGCTGAATGGCCTTCTCCGCCTCGAGCTCGTTTATTATCACGTCGTAGACGCTGTATTCGCCCGCGTTCTTGTCCACGCCCGCGCCGCTCGTCGCATTACCCTGGGGGTCTATGTCAACGAGCAGTACGCGCTTACCTTCCTGCGCGGTGCACGCCGCAAGATTAACTGCCGTCGTGGTTTTGCCCACGCCGCCCTTCTGGTTTGCAATCGCTATTATCTTGCTCATTTTTCCTCCTTGCGGGGGTTATCCCCGCGTTCGGTTTTATTATAACCTACCCACACACGGCTTTCAACCTTTTTTATAGACCCGGAAACAAAAAATGTTTCACGTGAAACAAATTCGGAATGTTTCACGTGAAACATAAATGCGGTCTGCGTTATTATTCGCTTTTTTGCGATACGGTTATCCTTATGTCGACGCCCTGCTCGGTCTCGTTCTGTTCGATCAGGACGCAAAGCCCGCTTTCGCGTAGCTGGTCGCAGGCGGCGTTGACCGTGTTGACGAATATCCTATAATCGCGGAAAAGGCGCAAAAGCCTGGGCCTCCGTCGACCGGAGCGTTCGGCGTCGGAGATCAGCTTGTCAACAAGCTTTTCCGTTTGCTGAACGCTCAGCCCCTTCTTTACAATGACCGACAGCGCCTCGGCGCAGAGCTCTTCGGAATCAAGCCTCAGAAGCGCACGGGCATGCCTCTCGCTGAGCCCGGCCTTTATGATACGCGCACGAAGCTCCGGCGGAAAAGAGGTAAGCCTCAGCTTGTTTGCGACGAAGCTGAGGCTTTTGCCGAGCTTCTCCGCAAGCTGTTCCCGCGTTATCCCGGCGGATCCCAGTATCGCGGCATAGCACTCGGCCTCCTCGAAAAAATGCAGGTCCTCCCGCTGTACGTTTTCAACGACGGCTGCTATTGCAGGATCCGGACATTCTTCATCCGCCAATACTATACAGCGTATCCTCTCCGCACCGTTCATGCGCATTGCGCGAAGACGGCGTTCGCCCGCAACGAGAACATACCCGTCCTTTGTCCTGCGCACAACGATGGGCTGTATCAGCCCGACCTCGGCTATGGAAGCCGCAAGCTCCGCAAGCGAAGCCTCGTCGAAAAATCTGCGGGGCTGATCGGGATTGGTCGAGATAAGAGAAAGCGGCAGTTCAATAAGCGATCCGCCGCGTTCCCGCCTTGATGCAAAAATAGACATAATAAAACCTCCCGCCGTATGGCCTGAATACCATTCAACACGGAAGGTCCACCCCCCTGCCGAGGCGCTAAACAAAGCGGTTTTGCGACAATAAAAGTATCAAACGAGCGGCTTTTTCGAGGCGACGCCGGCCTTGCGCGGGTAAGCTGAGGGAGTCTTTTCCAGCTTGTGTACGACGACGATATTCCTCAATCCCCACGGGGTATCGAAATGCACGGCCTCCGCTTCGGACCTGAGCTTTACAAGAGCGCCCTTCGACGCTTCTATCTCCTCATCCGTGCCGGGGCCCTTGTACATGAGCGACGCTCCTCCGACCTTCAAAAAGGGGACCGTCAGCTCGGCAAGCACGTTCATGGGCGCGACCGCTCTTGAAAGCGCCGCGTCAAAATGAGCGCGCAGCGAATCGTCCCTCGCGGCGTCCTCCGCACGCGCGTGTACCGCCCGGCAGTTAAACCCAAGCTCCCGCACAACGTCGTTCAGAAAGCCCACACGCTTTGCAAGCGAATCTACCATCGTCAGCCTTACGTCGGGCCGCATGATCGCGATGGGCAGGCCGGGGAAGCCCGCGCCGCTGCCTACGTCCACGACGGACGCGCCCTCGGGAATGAAGCGCATACCAAGCAGGCTGTCTGCAAAATGCTTTGCGGCGACCTCGCCGGGGTCGGTTATGCGCGTAAGATTCATGACAAGGTTCCGCGTTACAAGCAGCTCATAGTACCGTATGAACAGGGGCCGCCTGTCCTCCGGGCAGGTGAGACCAACGGACCCGAAGGCACGAACGAGCATTTCCTCATCCATAGGAGCAAACCCGTTTTCAAAAGCTTCATCCACAGTTTAAGCCTCCCCCCGTAATGATCTGATGAAAACCGCAAGCACCGAAACGTCCGCGGGGCTGACGCCCGATATGCGCGCCGCCTGGCCGAGATCCTTCGGACGCACAGCGGCGAGCTTTTGCCGCGCCTCGGTGCGAAGGTTGCCCACGGCGTTATAATCGACGCCGTCCGGAATCTGCATACCCTCAAGGGCGCGCAGCTTTTCTATCTCGGACTCCTGCCGCTTGATGTAGCCGCCGTAAAGCGCGTCGACCTCTATCTCCTCGCGGGCCTCCTGCGAGATCTCCGGCAGATCGAAGAGCCCCATCAGGTCCGTATAACCGACGCCCCTGCGTTTTAAGAGCGAGAAAAGCTCCGTGCCCGTTTTGATCGCCGTGCTTCCCCTTGCTTCAAGCAGAGCGTTTATCGCCTCGCCCGGGGCGGCGTGTGCTGAAAGCGCGCGCCTTGCCGCAGCTATCTCTTCCTTTTTATGCATCAGGCGGTCATACCTCATTGGCGATACAAGGCCGGTGCGGAACGCCTTTTCTGTCAGGCGCAGATCGGCGTTGTCCTGCCTCAGCATCATGCGGTACTCGGCGCGGCAGGTCATCATGCGGTAGGGTTCGTTAGTCCCTTTCAGCGTAAGGTCGTCGCAAAGCACGCCGAGGTACGCCTCGCTGCGCCCTATTATCAGCGGCTCCTCCTCTTTTACGAAGAGCGCGGCGTTGAGCCCGGCATAAATACCCTGCGCGGCGGCCTCCTCATATCCTGAGCTGCCGTTGATCTGCCCGGCAAAGAACAGGCCGGACACACGCTTGCTTTGCAGCTCCGCTCCGAGCTCCAGCGGGTCGATGCAGTCATACTCTATCGCATAGCCGTAGCGCATGACGGCGCAGTGCTCCATGCCCTCGATGGTGCGCAGCATCTGTTCCTGCACGTCTCGCGGGAGCGAGGTCGAAAGCCCCTGAACGTACATCTCATCCGTACCGAGCCCTTCGGGCTCGATGAAGAGCTGATGCCTGTCCTTATCGGCAAACCGGACTATCTTGTCCTCTATCGAGGGGCAATAGCGCGTGCCCGTCGCGCGGATCGCGCCGGCGTACATGGGCGAACGGCCGATGTTCTGCCGTATGATCGCATGAGTCGCCTCGTTCGTATATGTCAGATAGCAGGGCTGCTGCGCCCTTGGGTCGGACTCCGTCAAAAAGGAGAAATGCGGCGCGGGCTCGTCGCCGTACTGAGGCTGCATCCTGTCAAGGTCGAGCGACCTTTTGGAGACCCTCGGCGGCGTTCCGGTCTTGAACCTTCTCAGTTCAAAGCCAAGCTCACGGAGCGAATCGGAAAGAAACCCCGCTGAGGCAAGCCCCGCAGGGCCTCTGTCGCGGTGATATTCGCCGGTATGCACGCGGCTGTTCAGGTAAACGCCAGAGCATACCACGCAGGCACGGCAGCCGTATTCGGCTCCGAGCGCGGTCAAAATGCCGCTCACGCGGCCGTTTTCAGTGAGAATGCGGGCGCATTCATCCTGGCGCAGCGTTATGTTCGGCTCGTTTTCAAGCGCGTACTTCATGCGCTCATGGTAGCGCCGCTTGTCCATTTGGGCGCGCAGCGAGTGCACCGCCGGACCCTTGCCCGTATTGAGCATACGCATCTGAATATAGCACTCGTCTGCGGCAATGCCCATCTCGCCGCCGAGCGCGTCGACCTCGCGCACAAGATGCCCCTTCGAGGTGCCGCCTATGGAGGGGTTGCAGGCCATAAGCGCGACCGAATCCAAGTCCATGCACAGCACGAGCGTTTTAAGCCCCATGCGCGCACAGGCAAGCGCGGCCTCGCATCCGGCGTGACCCGCTCCGATTATGGTAATATCGTAATTTTCCGTAATCAAGCCCATATTCATACAGTTTATTATAGCACGAAAAAAGCCCCGTGTACAGGGGCATATAGGGGTTTGGCGCTCACTTTCCTATGCAGAACCGCGAGAAAACCTCGTTCACAAGGTCCTCGCCCGCGTCCTCCGCGCCGGTGATGGAAGCAAGCGCATCCATGGCGTCGCGCAGGTCCTCGAACGCGGCGTCGGGCAGGCCCTCTTCCATACGGCCGGATGCGTCCAGCAGGCTGCATTCCGCCGCTTCAAGCGCGGCGATATGCCGTGCGTTAGTCACGGCGGTCTCGTTTTCGGCTGGAACGATGCGCTCCGCGATGAGCCTTTTCAGCCCGTCAAGCCCCTCCCCGGTAAATGCGCTTACGGCAACGGCGTCAACGTCCGTCCCGCAGCAAAGCCCTGCGCCGAGCTTTCCTCCCTCGGGCGCGTTTACATGCTCAAGGTCAGCCTTCGTCAGCACGGCTATGCTGTTTTTCCCGTATTTTTCAAGGGTTTCCCGTATCAGCGCAAGCTCCTCCGCCGTAACGGAACGCGAACCGTCTATCGCAAGGAGTATCACGTCGGCGGCCTCGAGCTCACGCTTGGCGCGTGAAATGCCTATGGCCTCCACCTCGTCCCGCGTTTCGCGTATGCCGGCGGTGTCGATGAACAGCACAGGTACGCCGTCGATCGACGCGGGCTCCTCAAGCGTGTCGCGTGTGGTGCCGGGCACAGGCGTGACTATCGCGCGTTCGCGCAGTATCAGCGCGTTAAGCAGGCTGCTTTTTCCCACGTTGGGGCTGCCTATTATGGCTATTCTCGCACCCTCGCGCAGTACCCTGGCCTTCAATCCTCCCCGAACGAGTACGCGTATCCGTTCCAAAACGTCGCTGATCGCTTCCGCAATACCGGAATCACCGTACTCGGGCTCAGCGGAGTCGTCGTCAAGGTATGCCGCAAGCTGAGCGAGCGCCGCCTTTACGCCGTCATAAAGCCCGTGCACAAGCCCCGAAAGCCTTCCCTCAAGCTGCATCGCCGCCGCGCGGCGCGACCTCTCAGCCGAAGCGGAGATCATATCCATCACCGCTTCCGCCTGGGCAAGATCCATTTTTCCGTTAAGATAGGCCCTTTTTGTAAACTCGCCCGGACCTGCGGGAAGCACGAGCCCGGTATCGGTCAAAAGCTCCGAGACCTTGCGAACGGCGGCGGCGGAGCCGTGTATCGAGATCTCCGCCATATCCTCGCCCGTGTAGGAATGAGGCGCCTCATAAAACGTGACCGTCGCGGTATCGGCCGTTTCGCCGTCCACGTCCAGTATGCGCCCGAACGAAGCGCGCCTGTGTTCAACTCTGCCGTCGAACAGGCGTGACAGCGCCCCGCGGGTATCGGGGCCGGATATCCTTATAATTGCAATTGCACCGCCCACGGGCGTGGACAGTGCAAATACGGTGTCATTCATATACCAAAATCAGGAGTTTTCAAAGTTTTCCACAGAGATTTCCTCATGGTTTTCCGCAAAATCATTGTTTACAGGTGCGGAAGCGGTTTCTGTAGAAAACATTTCTTCATACTGATGGCGGCTCACTACGCCCTTCCTTGCGGCCGCAAGCAGCTCGTTGTACTTGTCCATATCGATGGATTCGGGCTCCTCCTCGCGGCGCTCGGGCCTGGGCCTGCGCTCGGTGCGGCGCTCGCCGCGCACGGCGGGCTTGCGGCTCCCGCGGGACCTGGTGTAACCGCCGGACTTGCTAAGCCTGCGGGGGCTTACCACAACGCGGCGGTTGGGCTCTTCACCCTCGGAATGGGTGGTAACGTCGGGATTGTTCTGCAGAGCTGAATGCAGCACGCGCCTCTCATAGGGGTTCATGGGCTCAAGCGCCCTCGCCCTGCCGGTCGCGCGGACCTGAGAGGCTACCTTGCGGGCAAGCTTCTTCAGCGTCTCTTCGCGCTTTTCACGGTATTCCTCGGTGTTAAGGGTGACGCGGGTGTAACCCTCGGTCTTGCGGTTCTTGTTGATGACAAGGCCGGTCAGGTACTGCATGGCGTCAAGCGTCTCGCCCCTGTGGCCTATGAGCATGCCCATCATCTCGGAATCAATGCGCAGCCTCAGGCAATCGTCATCCTGCGCGGCAAGCACCTGCCCGGTGGCGCCCATACGCTCCACAAGGCCCTTTACAAACTCGGCGGCGGGGTTGCCCTCGGCGGCCTCTGCGGTGTAATTCAGCTTCTTCTCCTCGGCGGGCGCGGGCTCGGCCTTTTCGTTAGCTGCGGCCGTCTCGGCGTTCTCCGCTTCCACGGGCTTCCCGGCGGGTTCTTCCTTCTCTGCCTCGGCGCGGCGCTCCCTGCGTTTGCGGTCGTTCCTGGGCTTCTGCTTCTTCTCGGGCTTCTCGGCCTTTTCCTCAGCGGCGGGCTCCTCAGCCTTTGCGGCTGCGGGCTCTTCCTTCTTTGCGGGAACGGGCTTTTTGGCGTTATCCGCCTCGTCGTTTCTCCTGTGCTCGGGCTTCTTTTCCTTTGCGGGCTCGGCCTTCTTTTCCTTTATGGGCTCGGGCTTTTCCTCGGGCTTTTCGGACTTTTCGGGCTTCTCGGACTTCCTTCCGGAGTCGCGTCCGTTCCTGTCGGCCTTTTCGCGGCGACGGTCGAACCTGCGGCTGTCGTGGTCGTCGTACTTCCTCATATAGTCGGGTACGTCAAACTCGTCGGCGGGCTTCTGCGTAAGCTCCACTATGGCGGGCTTTGCGCCGATGCCCAGAATGCCCTTGGTTTCGGTTTGGATGATGTCTATGCTCACCTCGTCTATCGAGATGCCGAGCTGCTGCAGCCCCTTGAATATAGCCTCGTCAACGGATTTGCCCGTCGATCTTATCTTCATCAATTCGGTTTCCATACATATACCATGCCTTTGCCGCGCAAAGGCTCCTTTCTTGGCTGTTCCTTGATTAAACTTCCTTTATTATCTGTGCCTTTTTCTTATCAAATACGGCGTTGATTATGAGCGACGATACGAGCTGGAACAGACCGCTTACCGTCCAATAGAACGAGAACGCGGAGGTTGCGCTCATACAAATGAGGATACTCATAATGGGCATGAAGTACATCATGGTATTCATCTGCTTTGCCTGCTCGCCCTGGCCTTCCTTCTTGTTGCGCCTCATCATAATGATGGAGGAGAGGAGCTGCAGACCTGCCGCAAGGAAGGGCAGTATCATAAGGCCGTTTGCGGGGGTTTTGCCATTCTTTGAAAGCGCCTCGGGATAGCGCGCCATGATGGCCTTGTAGATGTCGGAACCGGTGGCCGTGGAATGCGAACCGGTCGTATTGCCGTTTTCGTCGGTGGTATCGACGCTTGTTTCAACGCCGATCATCTTATTGGCGGTCTCTGCGGAGATTATCTCGGGCAGGAGGCTCATGCCGGAGCGGTCGGTAGAGCAGGAGGAGCAGCTGTTGCAGCCGGAGGTATTGCCGGCATTGCCGTAGTCGCCCTGCGCCAGGCCGCAGTCAACGAGGGTCTGCCATATCTGCTCGCCGGAAACGTGCCTGCCGGACGCGTCTGTGTAGCCCTTCTGCAAAAGAGGCATATTGGCAAGCGTTACGGAGCTGATGGCGTTAAGGCTGGTGGGCTTTGTTATGACCTCGCCGTCCATGCGGAATATCAGCAGGCTCGCGTCTATAAAGTTGTCGGGCTGCCAAATGTTCTGCACCCAAAGGAACCTGAAGCTCTTGAAGGTGTCCATCGCCTGCTGCTCGGCGGCGGCGCGTTCTTCACTGCCCTCCTCAAGCTGTTCGGCAACGGCGGTCTCATACATCAGCGTTACGGTCTCCTCATTGCCCCATACGCGGAAGGCGTTGAGGAAGCAGAAGAACAGAGGCAGCGTCAAAAGCAGCGGCAGGCAGCTCGTAAGCGTGTTGATGCCGTGCTTTTTCATCAGCTTCTGCTGTTCTTCGCGGAATTTCTGAGGGTTGTTTTCGTATTTTTTCTGCAGTTCGTTGATCTGGGGCTGCACCACCGCCATCTTGATCTGCGTCTTGCGGTTCGAGATATCGGGGAAAAGCTGTATCAGCCTTAAAATAACGGTCGAAACTACTATCGTAAGCAGATAGCTGTTGTTGAAAAGACCGTAGAAAAACTGCATCATCGCATAGAACCAGCGAGTTAAAAAGAAAGTCATGTTATCTCCCTATACTATGTTTCACAGTCGTTTGGGTGGCCTTTGCGAACTCTGTTTGACCAGCGGCCCTTTTCGGGCACCGGGTCATACCCGCCCTTTGAAAACGGGTTGCACCTTAAAACGCGCCAACAAGCCAAGAGCAAACCCTTGGCTGCGCCGTGCTTTTCTATGGCCTGAACGGCATATTCCGAGCATGATGGACGGTACCTGCAGCAGGGAGCCCTGTCCGGGCGTAGCTGCCTGTAACATCTTATAAGATATATGAGAAAGCTCTTAATGGCGTTTCTTAACATTTATTAAAATGCCCAAGGCGTTTTACCAGCTCAAGCCTGCCTTAAGCCCCGGTATCGGGCTTGACCGAAAGGCCGGCCTTCTGTACTAAGCGGCGCACCGTGTTTTCGATCTCATGAAAGCTCACATCCGTTATCGGCGCACGCGCGATAAAAATGAGGCGGCATCCGGGAACTATCTCCGGCAAGAGAGGAGTTATGGCCTCCCTGAGTCTGCGTTTCACCCGATTACGGACCACTGCGTTGCCTATCTTCTTACCTACGGCTAAGCCTATCCTTTTATACGGATGGCAGCCCTGCAAATAAATAAGTACCAATGTGCGGCTTCCGAAGGACTTTCCCCGACGGTACACACGGCGGAATTCCTTGTTCCGTTTAAGAGAGTAGCAACGCTTCATTAATGGTTGTAAAATGCGCTTTTAGGGGCCGCACGCCCCCCTGCGTATGCAGGAGTTCATTACATAAAAGTATGCGAACCACGGCTGACTTTACGTCGATGCCGTGGTTCGGCCTTTTATTCAGTTACGCGGAGATCCTCTTCCTGCCCTTTGCGCGGCGCCTTGCAAGAACGTTCCTGCCGTTCTTGGTGGACATGCGCTGACGGAAACCGTGGACCTTTTTCCTCTGCCTTACCTTAGGCTGGAATGTCATCTTCATAAAACAGTACCTCTTTTCTTATGAATCCGGTCCGATCAGTTGCCGAACCTGGTGCCGTTGAAGCGAACGCCGGGGCCCATGGTGCTGGACAGAACGAGGGACTTGATGTAGGTGCCCTTCGCCGCAGCGGGCTTTGCCTTGATGATGGCGTCCATAAGGGTGTTAAGGTTCTCAACAAGCTTATCCTTGCCGAAGCTGGCCTTGCCGATGGGGCAGTGGCAGATGTTGGTCTTATCTACGCGATACTCGACCTTACCGGCTTTGATATCGTTGATGGCCTTTGCCACGTCCATGGTAACGGTGCCGCTCTTGGGGTTGGGCATCAAGCCCTTGGGGCCCAGAACACGACCGATGCGGCCGACGACGCCCATCATATCGGGGGTGGCTACGCAAACGTCAAACCCAAACCAGTTTTCGGTCTGGATCTTCTTTACCATATCCTCATCGCCTACGAAGTCGGCGCCGGCCTCCTGAGCCTCACGCGCCTTGTCGCCCTTGGCGAAAACGAGAACACGCACAACGCGGCCGGTGCCGTGGGGCAGAACGACTGCGCCGCGGACCTGCTGGTCAGCATGGCGGGAGTCAACGCCCAGACGGATGTGAGCCTCGATGGTCTCATCGAACTTGGCCTTTGCGGTGCCCAGAACGACTTCGATACCCTCGGCGGGATCGTACAGCTTGGCCTTTTCGATGGTCTTTACGCTGTCATTATATTTCTTACCGTGCTTCATATTAACACCTCTCAGTCAACGACTACAACACCCATGGAACGGGCAGTGCCTGCCACCATGCTCATAGCGGCTTCAATGGAAGCGGCGTTGAGGTCGGGCATCTTCATCTCGGCGATCTCACGAACCTGAGCCTTGGTTATGTTGGCGACCTTGGTCTTGTTGGGGACGCCGGAACCGGACTCGATACCGCAGGCCTTTTTAATAAGGACGGATGCGGGCGGGGTCTTGGTGATGAAGGAGAAGGAACGGTCCTGATAAACCGTGATGACTACGGGGATGATGAGGCCCGCCTGCTTGGCGGTGCGCTCGTTGAACTCCTTACAGAAGCCCATGATGTTAAGGCCGTGCTGACCGAGAGCGGGGCCAACGGGCGGTGCAGGTGTAGCTTTACCTGCAGGAATCTGCAGCTTGACAAAGCCTGTTACTTTCTTTGCCATTTTAATTTCCTCCTAAAATAATGTGGTACTTGCGGAGAACAGAAGCGGCTGCTTCTTTTCCTCCCACTATGCAGACCCCGTTAAGGGGAACACATACTGTTTTGAAGATGTAAGGCCTGCCTTATATCTTCTGGATGTCGATGAAATCCAGTTCCATCGGCGTTTCTTTGCCGAAGAGCGAAACGAGCAGCTTTACCTTTTGGGTTTCGACGTTTATATCGGTAACTGTACCGATGAAGTTTGCGAAGGGCCCGTTTACTATGCGGACGCTTTCACCCTTTTCAACGTCAAGCTTAAGACTGATCCTCTCGACGCCCATGGCGGTGACTTCCTCATCCGTCAAAGGGATGGGCTTGTTGCCGGAGCCTACAAAGCTCGTGACGCCTCTGGTGTTCCTGACTATGTACCATGTGCTGTCGGTCATTATCATTTTGACCATTACATAGCCGGGATAGACTTTGCGCTGATAAACCTTGGGCTTTTTGGAGCCTTCGGGCATCTCGGTGACCGTTTCCGTAGGGTACTTCACGTCAAGGATGAGGTTCTGAAGGCTGCGGTTCTCGATGGTTTTTTCGAGATCCTCCTTGACCTTGTTTTCATACCCGGAATAGGTGTGCACCACGTACCAGCGGGGCTCGGTGGGCGTTTCGTCGTCGTAATGGGTACGGTCCTCGGAAACGTTGATAGCGTCGGGATTCTCGTTCAGCTCAACAGCTTTTTCGATTTTGCTCTTTACCTCGTCTGCCATCTGACAAGACCTCAATTACTTGCCGAGACCGGCCAGCGCCTGGAAGGCGGAACCGAAGGCAAGGTCGAGAAGGCCGATGATTATGGCCATCAGTGCGCAGAAGGCGATGACTGCAAGGCAGTAGTTGATAAGCTCTTTCCTGGTGGGCCAGGTGAGCTGCTTTACTTCAGCCCATACTTCCTTGAAGTATTTGCCAATCCCCTTGAAGAAGTTGCCGATCTTCCTGAAGAAGGAGACCTTCTCTTTCTTTTCGTTGTTAGCCATAGTGAACCTCTTTTACTTGGCTTCCCTGTGCAGGGTGTGCTTACGGCAGAAACGGCAATACTTGTTGAACTCAAGACGATCGGGATCGTTCTTCTTGTTCTTGAACGTATTGTAGTTCCTCTGCTTGCATTCGGTGCAGGCAAGTGTGATCTTTACGCGCATGGTTTTATCCTCCTTAAAGATTGCGGTACCAACGACCGTTTATGCGGTCTTCCGCTTATTCAGCCGTACAATTATACAAGCCAAATAACGCCCCTTCACAGGGGCTGTACAACTGTACCACAAATTATTCTGCGTGTCAACAAGAATAAAGGCTGTTTTTTAAATATATTATGCCCGAAAACATAGGCGTTTTATAGCTTTTTTCCGTATCGTCAGCTCTCTGCCGAGGGCTTGTTACACAGCATATTGGGCCGCAAACCGCGTTTGCAGCCCAACATATTGATATTACGGTGATGAAACGCCTTATAAGCGTCAGTTCCTCATAAGCCTTATGGGCAGTACGAGATAATAGTAAGCTTCGCCCTGAACGGGCTCCGCTATGCAGGGGGTCACGCCCGTGTTGAAGTTCAACGCTATCGTGTCGTCGTCAACGGCCTTTGCGATATCCATAAGGTACTGGGCGTTAAAGGCGATATCCGTGGGGGTGCCGGTGATGTTCACCTCAACGCTTTCGTTTACGGAACCGGCCTCGCTCCTTGCGGACATATTCATGACGCCGTCCTCGAAGTCGAGCTTTACAACGTTGTTGTTGAGATCCTTGGCAATGAGCCATACGACCTCAAGGCTCTTCAAAAACTCGGCCCTGTCCACGATCACTCGGGAATTGGACTTTCTCGAAAGTATGTTGCGGTAGTTTATGTATTCGCCCTTTATAAGGCGGGCCTTTACCTTGGTTTTTCCGAGATCGACGGTGATATGGGTGGCGGAGATGGTGATATCCACCTCGTCGTCGGTATCGGAGATTATGTTTGCTATATCGCTCATGGTCCTTGCGGGGACTATTGCGTTGCGCGCGGAGCCGCTTATGCTCACCCTTTCGCTGCGCTTTGCAAGGCGGAAGCCGTCGAGCGCGATAAGGTTCAAAAGCCCGTCCTCGGTGAACTCCATGAGCACGCCGCGGAGCACGGCCTTTCCCTCTTCAACGGAGCAGCTGAAAACGGTCTGCTTTATCATGGACCTGAATACGTTCTGCTTTATCTTAAATGAAACGTCACCGCGCACGTCCTCCATCTTGGGGTACGCGGATGCGTCTAAATACTGCAGCGCGCTGCGGCTCTTTCCCATTTCCACCTTGATGGAATTGGAATCGGCGGTCTCCATATCAACTCTGCTGCCGCGCATCCTTCGTATAAGATCGACGGTCAGCCTGCCCGGCATAACGGCGGAGCCTTCTTCCTCTACCATGGCGGGTATCAGCGTTTCGATCTGCACCGAGGAATCGGAGCATTTCAAATAAAGCTCGTTCCCGAACGCGCTCATGAAAACGCCCTTCAATATTTGGTTCTCCGCGTTGGGAGAGAGCGCCTTTGATACGACCGCCAGAGCCTCGTTCAGCTCCTGCGCTTCAACTGAGAATTTCATACTTTCACCTCCGCTGGGGGATTCATCATTAATATAATTAATTCAGCAGGAGCAGCAGGCCCTGTTGAACCTGTGGAAAACGGCTTTTATCCGATTGCATCACTGAAAAACCGTATGTGGAAACGCAATGGATAAGCTTGTGGAAAAAGGAAGGCTTTTCCCCGTTTTCCTGTTTTTCGCATTTTTCCTATTTAACATTCGGGTTTTCCACGTTGAAAACAAGGAAAACCTCACGCCTCCTCATCGTATCCGCAGGGGATGAACAGCTTTATAAGCTGCGCTATCCTTTCGGCCTTCTCCTCGTGTGCGAGGTGGCCTGCGTTCCTTACGAGGGTATAATTCACCTTGGGCATCACCGCGCGGAACATATTGGACATATCGGTGGGATGCCACTTGTCCTCGTTGCCCCACAGCAGCAGCGTGTCGGCGTTTACGTCGCGCAGAGACCTTATGACCTCTTCGTCGTCGTAATTCATTATGCAGGCGCGTATCACCCTCTTCGCCTCGGGCGAGGCGATGGGCTTATAATACTCCTCGACGAGATCCTGAGTGTGATGGGTAAGATCGAAGAAGCATTCAAGCAGCATCTTCTTGACGGCCTTGAGGTTTATCATCCTTGCGGATATGCCGCCGAAGAGCCTGTTTTCGATTGAGCGGATGGAGGAGGGCATTTCGGGGGTTATGCCGCCCGGGCTCAAAAGCACCACCTTGCCGCACCTTTCGGGGTAACGCTTTGCAAACTCCACAACGTAGCCCGCGCCCATTGAAAAGCCGAAAATATGCGCCGTTTCTATCTCGAGCGCGTCCATGAAGCGGGCTATGAAATCCGCCATCTCGGGTATAGTGTAGTTGAAATAGAAGGGCCTTTCGGAGTATCCGGCGCCGACCATATCCAGGGCGGTAACGCGGAATTTGCCGCTGAGCTTTGAAATGAGCTCGCGGAAAGTATAAAGCGACTGGCCGACCGAGTGGATGAGTATGATATCCTCGCCCTTACCTTCCCTGATATAATGGATCTTAGCCGTCTCGTTTCTGGCGTTTATGGTGCGCACGCTGCTCATCCTGCGCTGAGCCTCGGCGGAGCTTTCCTCCGCTTCCTCCATGGCGGCGTCGCGGGCGGCGATATCGTCTTCAAGCTGATTCTTCAATATGGAAAGCTCGGTGGAAAGTCTGTCGCAGATGTTCTTCTGCGTCCTGCGGTCGCGCTCCGCCATCTGATAATTGGAGTTGATGGCGTCGAAGGAGGCCTTGTGCAGATTATAGACCTTTTCGCTGCTCAGCATTACGGAGCGTTTATCCTCCATCTCGGCCCTTGCGCGCTCGGTCTCCTCCTTGGCGTAAACGGCGTCCTCGCGGCGGCGCTTCAAGTCTGTCTCGGCGTTAAGCAGCGCCTTTTTGCTGTCAAGCAGGCCCGCTTCGCGGTCGCGCACGTCGCGCGCGGAGGTCTCAACGTCGTTCCTCGACCTTTCAAAGCTTGAAGAAAGTGAGGAGTATTTCGCCTCGGCCTCGGCCGCCTTTGCCGCTGCCGCGGCGGTTATCGCGCGCTGCTCGTCAAGCTCGGCCTTTGCCGCGCCCGCTATCTCATATACCTTATTATAGTTTATCTCGGCCCTTCCGTGGGTCTCCTCGGCCTCGTCCAGCGCCTTCTCGGCGTCCGCCTTATAGGCCTCGGCGTTATCCAGCCTTGCCGCGGCGGCAGCCAGACGCGAACGGAGCGAAGCCGCCTTCTGGCGCAGCGCGTCCTTATCGGCCCTCGAAGAATCCTTTACCATGTTTTCCGCAGCCGTCACGGCCTCGGTCATGGAGGAGTGGTCGGCGGCGGCCTTGGTGTACTCGCGTGAGGCGACGGTAAGGTTTTTCTGAGCGTCGGTCAAACGCTTGGTCTCTTTCTTGAGTATTGCGAGAAGCTGTGCAAGGTGGTCGGAAAGCTCGGTGTATTTTGAATTCTTATCCGCCTCGGCGTCGGCGGCCTCCCTGGCCTCCGCGCGCGCCTTTTCGGCCAGCACCTTGGCCTCGGCCACGTCGCTGCCGGCGGAGGACATAAGCCCTTCGTGCCTGTGACCGTCCTCCTTGGCGGAGGCAAGCGCGGTCTCCGCGCCGGAATAGTTGGCCCTGCACTCGTTCAGCGTAAGGTTAGCCTGCCTTTCGGCGGCCTGCGCCTCGTTATATGCCTTCTCGCGCGCCTCGTAATTCTCGCGCCTTATATTGTAAATGCTGTTTTTCTCGTCGTAATCGGCCTTTGCCTCGTCGTAGAGGGCGCGCTTCTCGTCAAGCTCGGGCCGCCTGGCCTCTTGCTGAGACGCTAGCGCCTCCCGCACAGCGCTGGCCTCGTTCAGCTCCTCTTCTATACGGTCGCGCCGCTTCTCGGTGTTGGCGGCGCGCTCCTTTGCCTTAGACGCTATACGGGCCTTGTTGTCCGCCACGCTCTTTGCGGTGTTGGCGGCGGTCTTGTCGCGGTTGACCTCGCGCACCTCGGACCTTTCGATGGGCAGCTCCGAGGGCAGTACGACGGTCACGTAATCGCCCGTGTGCTCGTTATTCATAAACTTCTTTACTTCAAGCGAAAGATTCATAGCTTTCTCCTTTGGCGTTCGGTATAAAGCCCGCATAAAGCGGGACCGGTCCCTTTAAGGGATATGCTTCCTCCCCGAAAAAGGGGAGATTTTCCCAAGCTTATATCCCAGCATTTTATTTTAACCTATTTACAGAGCAAATGCAACTGTTTTTTATAACCGCGCCTCCGAGCCCGAAAGGGCGCGCAAATCAAACGTCGGAGAGGAGTCGAGGGTTTTTCCGAAATGAATTAGAAGTACCCGGCGCAGGTAAGCCTGCGCCGGGCGCTGCATGGACTTATTGGGTTTTGAGCGGAGCAAACCTCCCTTGTTCCTTATTCCGCTTTCTCGAACTTTATAAGTATATCGCCTGTCGTCGCGTGAACGCTTAGCTTTTTGTCCCCGCCCTCCATGGACTCGGGCAGCAGGTTTTTGCCGGTGGTATTGTCGCTTTCAATGGTATAGTCGGTTATGGCGCCTGTCATAGTGCCCTTTATACTGCCGGTGGTGGTCTTGATCTCCGTGTCATCGCACTCGCATTTATAAAGGTTAACGTCGCCCGTGGTGGTCTTGACGCAGAGCTTTTCGGATGCGATATCGGAAAGCAGTATTTCTCCGGTCGTCACCTTTATGCTTATGCTTTCGGCGGCTTCGACGGATTTCAAATTAACGTCCGCCGTGGTGCCGTTTACCGTGACGGTCCCCAAAAGCCCCCCGGAATAGCCTGCAAAATCACCCTTGCCCACGCTGCATGAGTCTATTATAACGTCGCCCGTGGTGCAGCCGGCGGAGATGCAGGGGAACGAACAGTTTTTCAATTCAATGTCGCCCGTCGTGGCCTTTGCGTCGACCGAAGGGCCCGATATGCCCTCGACGGTCAGATCCCCCGTTGTCACGGAAAGCACGAGCTCTCCCTCGAAGCTCTCCGGCACGAGCAGAGTACAGGATTTATACATTATGTTGGTCATAAAGCCCATAAAAGGCTTGGTGCGCTGAGTGAGCTTTATGCCGTCCGCAAACTGCTCTGTTTTGAAACTGCCCACGGTGGGGTTCTCCCAACGGATGATATGCACCTTATCGTCTTTGGAAACGCCTACGCTGAGCGAATAAATATCGAAGTCCGTTTCGATGCGTCCCGTGCTGCTTAAATCATAGGAGTCCTCCAACTTCTGCCATTGCAGAGAGTCGCCCGCTATTAAATGCCCGCTTACGGTAAGCGCCGCGCATACTATCACCGCCAGCCCGAAGAGCGCGGCAAGGGTTATCAAAAGCGCCTTAACGCCCTTGGGCATGCCGCTTTTCAGGCGGACGCCGTTTTTTTCGGCTTCGGTCAGTATATCGTCCGCGATCGCCTGTACGGGGCCCAGCGCGTCGACCGCGGCCTCCTCGGTGTAGCCCGCCTCCCTGCGGTCGTCAATAAGCTCCCCGTAGTAGGAGAGCGCCTTTTCGCGTTCGTCCGCGGGCAGCGCTTGAAGCCTGCGCTTCAGGCTTTTCAAAAACTCCTTTTTAGACATGTGAGGCCTCCCTCTCGATAAAATAATAGGCTTTCATAACGTCCTGCCAATCCCTTAAAAACTCCGAAATACGCGCCCTTCCGTCGGGCGTTATCTGATAGTATTTGCGCAGCCTGCCGTTATGCTCCATGGTGCGCGACGTGATGGAGCCCTCGTCGTTAAGCCTTTTCAATATGGGGTACAGGGTTGATTCCGATATCTCCATATAGGGCGACACGTCGCGTATCAGCTTGTAGCCGTAGGTCGGCTCTTTGAGCATGGCGGAAAGCACGCATATTTCTATCAGCCCGCGTTTAAGCTGTATGTCCATAGCATTGCCTCCTTACGCATAATACTATATAACGCATAGTATTGTGTGTCAAGAGGGATAAAATAATATATTTAATTGAAAAGCATGAAAAAATCCCGCCGGGGCGTAAGCCGCGGCGGGAGATGAAAGAGCCGATTATTTGCCGATGGTGGCTACCATAACGGCCTTGATGGTGTGCATGCGGTTCTCGGCCTCGTCAAAGACCTTGCTCATGGAGGAGCGGAACACCTCGTCGGTGACCTCCTGCTCCTTCAGGCCGTACTTCTCGTAGATGTCGCGGCCGACGGAGGTCTCAAGGTCATGGAAGCTGGGCAGGCAGTGCAGGAAGATGACGTCGGGGTTATGGGTCATCTTCATCATGTCCATGGTCACGCGGTACGGCTCAAGCAGCTTGATGCGCTCTTCGAACTGAGCCTCTTCGCCCATGGATACCCAAACGTCGGTGTAGATGGCGTCTGCGCCGTCAACGGCCTCGATCTTGTCGGAGAACTCGATCTTGGCGCCGGTCTTTGCGGCCAGCTCCTGCATCTCGTTGACTAAACCCTCCTCGGGCCACAGGCACTTGGGAGCTATGCCCACAAAGTGCATGCCGAGCTTGGCGGAGATTATCATAAGGGAGTTGCCCATGTTGTTGCGGGCGTCGCCGACGTAAACGAGCTTTACCTTGTTTACGGGCTTTGCGATGTTCTCACGGATGGTGAGCAGATCCGCCAGCACCTGGGTGGGATGGTACATATCGGTAAGGCCGTTCCATACGGGAACGCCTGCGTACTTGGCCAGAAGCTCAACGGTCTCCTGCTTGAAGCCGCGGAACTCGATGCCGTCGTAGAAGCGGCCCAGGACCTTAGCGGTGTCCTCCATGGACTCCTTCTTGCCCATCTGAGAGTTGGAAAGGAAGGTAACGTTTGCGCCTTCGTCGTAAGCGGCTACCTCAAACGCGCAGCGGGTGCGGGTGGAGGTCTTTTCGAACAGCAGAACGATGTTCTTGCCGGCCATCAGATCGCCGCGGATGCCGGCGCGCTTCTTGGCCTTAAGGTCGGCGGCAAGGTTCAGAAGGTACATGATCTCCTCGGGAGTATAGTCCTTGAGGGTCAACAGGTGACGTCCTTTAAGATTAACGGGCATGTTTTTATCTCCTTTGCTGATTTTGGTTCAACAGATGAATTATACCAAATTACCCGCTTGATTAAAAGCGGGTAAAAGGATTTTTTCGCAATATACTTTTTAATTTACCGTAAACGCCCAGCCATAGCAGACGCTTTCATAGTCGTCAAGCTCCTCTATATAGCGGCCCTGCTTCGTTACCTTAACGTATATCAGCAGGTTCTCCTCCGTCGTGTCCAAAAGACGGCGCAGGGCGTCCTTCGTAATGCTGTTTTCAAGGCGGTCGAGCGATACCGCGTCGTAAACGCTTATCTGCACTATCCTGCAGTCGCGGCCCGTTACAAGCCTTATCCCCCGGCCTTGACCGGCGTTCGGTATCATCGGCAGTATATTCCCGTAATGCAGCCTCTCGTAAAACGAGAACCCGCACCCCGCCAGCATGCCGCCTGCGTCCTCGACATAGGTTTGAGAGGATTCGAAATGCTCGAACGGTTCCGTTGCCCCGCTGTGCGCTCCGATCACCTTCAGGTACCCTTCAAAGGAGGGATCGTTTGTAACAAACGGCCTGTCGGTGGGGTCCGGAGCCGCCGTGGGCTTAGCTGTGGGCTTAGCGGTGGGAGCGGCGGTGGGCTTAGCGGTGGGAGCCGCCGTGGGCTTTGCGGTGGGAACGGCCGTGGGCTTTGAAGTCGGAACGGCTGTGGGTACAGCCGTGGGAGCCGCGGTGGGCAGGGGCGCGGCCTCGGTTGCCTCCGCGCCGGGAGGGGCCGAGGGAAGCAGCGCGTCTGTCTCAGGGCGTTCGGTGGGATCGGGGCCTCCGTCCGTTATGAACGCAAAGCCGAAGGTGCAGCTTTCGTACTTTCCGGCGCTCTCTATGTACCTGCCCGTGCGGGTGACCTTCGCCTCCGCCACGGTCTTGCCGCAGGCCGTGTGCAGAAGCTCCAGCTTGGCTTCAAGCGGCCATGAGGAATAATCAAGAGGTTCGAGCGTTTCGGGGTCGTAAAGGGAAAGCCCTGTAAGCTCGCAGCCCTCGGAGATGATCAGCTCGAAGTCCGCGCCGACCGTGGGCATTTTGCCGACCGCGCCGCGTATGCCTTCGAAAAAGGCTTTGCCGTCGGCGGAGAGCGCGGAATCGCTCCCGTCCTCGTTTACCACCCTGTCGGTGGAGTAAAGGAACCTTACGCAGGGCGCTATGGCTTCGCCGTTCCACAAAAGCGTAAGATAACTTTCACCGTCATGCAGGTCGGTATCCGCTGTGTTTGTGGGTTCGTCCGCATTCCCGGGGAGGGCGGCGCTTGTCACGTCGACCGTTACGGCGTCTATCGCGGGCTTCGTCCCGCAGGCCGCAAGCGAGAGAGCGGTAAAAACGAGTAAGGCAGATAAGAGGAATCGTTTCATGTCGAACACGTCCTTTCAATGATTTTACAGGTGGATCCTGCGGCGGGCGGCGGGAATACGCCGCCCGTGTGCTTGGGTTATCGTTATGCGTCTACCCGCTCGACGCGGCAGAAGGCGGTTATCGCACTCGCGTCTGCGCCCTGCGGAACGCCTGCCAAAAACGTTTGGCCTCCCTGCCCAAAATACGCCTGCGTGCCCTGTGCAAGGTATATCGCGCCCAGCCATTCGCCCTGGGCCAGCGAGGCTATGCGCGGGATAAACTCGTCGGGGTCTTCGCCGCGCAGCCAGCTCAGCGACCAGCCCTGCCCGCCTATGCGGTAATTGAGGGTCATCATGCTGTTCGAAACCTCTATCCTCGCAAGCGCGGCGCCCTCCGGCAGATCGGCCGGGCGATAGTAGCGGCTCCATTTGCCTTTAAGCTCGCCCGTGCGCATGGCCTCAAGCAGGGCGGCTTCGCTTTCGTACTCGTATAAGTACGGCGCGTCGGTGGGGGCGGAGCTCTCCGTCGGCTGCGAGCTTGGGGTGGGCGTGGGCTTTCCCGTGGGCTTCGGCGTCAGCGTCGGCTTGGGAGTCGCGGTCGCCTTCGGGGTATTCGTGGGAGTATGCGTCTGAGTTGCCTTGGGAGTTGCTGTCGCCCTCGGGGCATCGGTGGGCGAGGGGGTATTGGAGACAGCCGACGACGGAGAAGCCTTTGCGGTGGTCTGAGGCGTCTCGGCCGGGCGGTCCGTCACGAGCGGCCCTTCGGTCGGGTCGGCGATGTCCGCGGGAGTGGGGGCGACCGTCTCCGCGGGACCTTCGGAGGGAATATATTCGGTCGTCTGCGCCGTTTCAAACGGAGCGTCGGTAACGCCCGGCCCCGCCGTTTCGTTTGCGACGTGCGCGGTCTGCCAAGGCGCATCTGCGCCGGAAAGCTTTAACGCCGTAAACGCCAGCCCCGCCGCAAGCAGCGCCGCCGCTGCCGCCGCCGCCCAATACGGCCGGCGCTTTTTCCGGGGCTCCATGGCCTCGGCTATAAGCCTTTCGTCAAGCCCGGAGAGGCCGTCTATGCTGTTCATGAGCTTTTCCTTCTTATTCATATAGATAGCCCTCCTTTTCAAGATATTTGCGCAAGGCGTTCCGGGTACGGAACAGCAGCGATTTTACCTTGCTTTGCGTCATGCCGGTCTCAAGTGAGATCTCGTCAACGCTCATGAAAAACCAGTACCGCTTGATAAAGCAGATCCGCCTGTCGCGGCTTTCGTTCTCCAAAAAGCGGCTTATACTTTCCGCAAGCTCGTTTGCCTCGGCCTGCGTTTCAACGCCGGGCAGGAACAGCGCCGCCTCATCAAGGGGCAGCTCGTTCTGTATACCCGCCGAGCGGTTGCGCCGCAGACGCATAAGCGCCTCGTTGCGGGCGGTTTTGGCGGTGTACGCGGCAAGATTTTTGGGCTTTGCGGGGGGTATGCTCATCCAAAGCCGCAGAAATACGTCGCTCGCGCACTCCTCTGCGTCCCTGCTGTCGCGCAGTATCCTGCCGGTCAGGCTCCGCGTCAGCCCGCCGTATTTTTCCATGAGCGCCGGGATAGCGCTCTCGTCGCGGCCTTCAAGCAGCGCGACGATACTGCTGTCGTCCATATTCCCCCTCCGCTTTGGCCTTACACCCTTTATGATGCGGTTTTTCACCCGCCGGTTGCGGGCAACAGAGAATATATTTTCAAGTCTTTTCGGGCGAGGGCCCTTCCTGCGTATTTTAGCATAACCGGGCATTTTTGCCAACGCGGCGCGATATTTTACTTAAACTTTACAAAAGCATTACGGGTTCTATATTGAAACCGCCGCAGAAAAGTCATAGAATATACATGAGGCGCGGGAAACCGCGCACAAACCGGCGCTTGATCGGCGCCGACGGAAGGAGAAGCAATATGTTACCGCTAATACTCACGTCCGGCTTCTTTGCGGATTGGGCGACAGCCTGGGCCGACAACATAGGCGGGATAGTGCTGATCGTGATAGGCATGATACTCATCACGGTCGAAATGATCGTTCCCGGCTTCGGAGCCGCGGGCGTCTCGGGCGGTATCGCGCTTATAGCAGGCCTCGTAATAGGCTCCGAAGGGTCGCTGCCCAGGGCCATGTTCTCACTGCTCATAGTGGTGGTGCTGCTTGCGATAATCGCGATACTGATTTTCAAGTCGGCCATACGCGGCAAGCTGTCAAAATCGCCCGTGGTGCTGAACACGGCGATAGACGCCGCCTCCACCGAGCTCACCCAGAAGGAAGCGGCTGAGCTTGTGGGCAAGACCGGCAGGACGGTCACACTGCTGCGCCCCAGCGGGATCGCGCTGATCGACGGCAGACGAATGGACGTCGTAAGCGACGCCGAGTTTATCGACAAGGACACGGAGGTTGTCGTGACCGAGGTCGACGGCGTTAAGATCACGGTAAAAAGGGCATGAAGTACTGCAGGAAATGCCACATACTCTATTCGGACGCCGCGGCCGCCTGTCCCAAGTGCGGGGCGGCGGAAGCCCCCGTGCAGCCCTCCGGTGAAAAGCCCGAAAAGGGCCGCGTCGTGCGGGACTGGCTGTGGATAGTGATAGGCGTTCCGGTGCTGATCGGCGTTGTTTACGCCCTTATCAAACTGTTGAATTCTATTGGTTAATAACCGAAAGGAGCATACCATGTTTTTTGACCTCACCAACATCCCCCTTCTTGCGCTGACCCCCGCCGCGCTCGTTGCGGTGATCATCGGCGTCATCTGCCTTATCATCATTTTCTTCTCGTTCATACCCCTCGGGCTGTGGATCTCCGCCGCGGCCAGCGGCGTGCGCGTCGGCCTCTTCACCCTTATCGGTATGAAGATCAGGAAGGTACGCCCCGCAAGGATCATCAACCCCCTCATCAAGGCCACCAAAGCCGGCCTCAACCTTTCCATCAATAAGATGGAGGCGCATTACCTGGCCGGCGGTAACGTGGACCGCGTTGCAAACGCCCTGATCGCCGCTCAGCGCGCCGGCATCCCCCTCGATTTTGAGAAGGCCTGCGCGATAGACCTTGCCGGCCGCGACGTTCTGACCGCCGTGCAGATGAGCGTTAACCCCCGCGTTATAGAGACCCCCGTCATAGCCGCCATCGCCAAGGACGGTATCGAGCTTCGCGCTAAGGCAAAGGTCACCGTCCGCGCCAACATCGACCGTCTGGTCGGCGGCGCCGGCGAGGAGACCATCATCGCCCGTGTAGGCGAGGGCATCGTTACCACCATCGGTTCGTCGCTCTCCCACAAGGACGTGCTCGAGAACCCCGATCTTATCTCCCAGACCGTGCTCGGCAAGGGCCTTGACGCCGGCACCGCGTTCGAGATACTCTCCATTGATATTGCGGACGTCGACGTAGGCGTGAACGTAGGCGCAAAGCTCCAGACCGACCAGGCCGAGGCCGACAAGCGCATCGCTCAGGCAAAGGCCGAGGAGCGCAGGGCCATGGCTATCGCTCAGGAGCAGGAGAACAAGGCCGAGGTACAGGGCATGCGCGCCCGTGTTATCGAGGCGGAGGCCGAGGTACCCAAGGCCATGGCGGAGGCGTTCCGCAGCGGCAATCTCGGTATCATGGATTACTACCGCATGAAGAACATGATGGCCGACACCGATATGCGCGAGGCCATCGGCAAGACCACCACCACCGAAAACGCGTAAACCGTATGAGTCCGGGGCGGGCATGCGCCCGCTCCGGCAATGATACTCCGCAGGAAAGGAGTAAAACGTATGCCGATACCGTTTCTGATAATAGCAGGCATTGTTGCCTTTAGCATAATCGCGGCCGCCAAAAGGCAGCAGCAGGCGGAGGCGAGAGCGCGTCAGCAGAGGCTTGCCGAGGAGGCAAAGCGTCAGGCCGCGGCGGCTCAGCCCGCCGAGGGCGAGGCCACCCCGCAGATGCGCCCGGGCAGCGGGGCTTCCGACGCGGAGCGCATGCGCAGGCAGGAGGAGCTTAAAAGGCGGCTTCAGGAGAACGCCGCAAGGCGCGAGGCAGAGAAAAGGGCCTCCGGAAGCGCCGCCGCCCCCGCGCAGCAGCGCCGTCCGCTTGAAAAGCGCGTTATGCAGACCGCTCTGCAAAAGGAAAAGCCCACCGTCGCACACTCTGACGAGGACTGCGGAGGCGGCTCCATCCACGACGGCTATCACGAGGGCGTAACGCAGTTTGCGTCCGGCCGCCCCGCCGCCGTCGCGGGCAGGCTCGGTCAGCGCCTTGCCGACGAGGACGAGCGCATCGAGCGCGAAAAAACCTCCGCCGACGCCGCAAAGCGCGCAATGGAAAGGATAAGCAAGCTCCCGCCCCTTGCTCAGGGCATGATCTATTCCGAGATACTGGGCAAGCCCAGATCCGAGACCGCTTGAAGACTTTAAGAGCGCGGGAAGAGCCCTTTGGGCGCATTCACTTAAGGATACACAGCCTCAAAAGGCGTCTTTTCGCGCCCTGCTGCGTTGAAAATGCTCGAAATACTCTCCAAGTATTCCTGCGCTTTTCGCCTTGCATGGCACAAAAATCCGCTCTTTTGAGACGCTTCGCGGTTTTCGGCGGCAAAAGAATACCGAGGGTGCCGATTTAGATACTCTAGGTACTTTGCTGTAATCATGGTGTTTATCCCGCCGAAAACCTATGTCTCCTTAAGTGAATGCGCCCTCCCGCGCTCCGCTTTTTATGAAGGATGCTATGAAAAAAGCTTTTGCACTTTCCGCCGTGCTCCTTTTGGCGGCGTTCGTTTTCTGCGGCTGCGCGATAAAGCCCGAGCCGAAGCCCTGGGAGACGCTTGAAATTCAAGAGGGCTCCCACTCCCGCGATGAGGGCTACGCCGCGCAGTTTTCCACGCATTACCTTTCCGGCGAAGGGATAGAGCTCCACATGGACAACTCGATCTATGCGGAGGACGAGCTTCGCGACGCATACTGTTCCGTATCCGCGCTGCTTGGAATGGCCGAAGCGATCACGGGTCAAAAGCCGGGCGGGGTCAGGCTTTACATGGTAAAGACGACCGTCGGCGGGGCCCCAGCGGCCGTGGGCGATTCCGCCTTCTTCACCCCCGAGGAGCTTCAGAACGGGAGCGCGGCCGGGGCTCTCATGGGCGCCGCTTACTCGCTCCCCGCCGCATGGCAGCGGGAGGGGCTTGCGGGGCTCCTGTACGGCGAAGGGCAGGACGAAGCTGCTCTTAAAGGATACTTCTCCGACCCCGCGAACGCGCTTTCCGCCTCCATGAACGCGGTGTTTTTCGACAGGGAGTTCGCCGGGGAGGATACCGTGCGCAGCGTGAAGTCGGCCGCGGCCTCGCTCGCCTCGTTCGCGATGGAAAAGAGGGGCTTTGCGGGCTTCGCCGCTGCTTCCGATAACGGGGAGCTGCTGCCCGACTGGCTCGCCGCGATAGGCGTCGAGGGCGGGGCAGAGCTGCCGGAGGGCGCATCCGCCGCGGCGGAAGCGGTTTTGAGCCGCGGCACGAGATACCCCGTCATCTCCTTCGGGCGCTTCACCATGGCGGTCCCTTCCGACGGCTTCGCGCAAAGCGCGGAAGAGCTTTACAAGCTTGAATGCGGGCTTTCCCGCACGGCGGAGCTTTTGATCGAGCGGTTCCGGGAGGAAACGCCCTCGCTCCTTCCGGAGATAGAGGAGCGGCTTGAAAGCGGGATCTACGTAATACTGACCGACCCTTATCTCTCTTCCTCCTACGCCAACCCCAATAAAGGCGAGATATCGCTTTCAACGCCATACAACGCCCCGCACGAGCTCGTGCACGTGCTGCTGCGGGAGGACGCGCCGCTCGGCGATACGTACTGGATGACCGAGGCGCTCGCGGAGTATTATTCGCTTGAGGCGCAGACCCGGACCTTCCCGCAGTACGACCTCACAAACGGCTTCGACGGGTATCTCGAGTTCTTCCGCGAGATCTCCGGCAAGGCGGAGACCGAGGACGACCTCGCCTTCCACCGCGCGGTGTGGAGCATTTACGAGCATCTCCGCTCCGGGGAGGCGACGAAGGACGGGCGCGACGACTCCGACGCTTACGAGTACGCCTACGGCATCGCGCAGCTGCTTCTTACCGACCTCGACCGAGAGCAGATACGCTTCATGTACGACCGCTCGGTCGCCTGGGGCTACGGCATAGCGGACGGCCCCAAGGAGAAGGCGGGCAACAACCTTTCCTACCCCGAATCGCGCGCGGTGTTCGAATACCTTGCGGGTATTTTCGGCGCGGAAAAGCTGACTGCGGATCAAGTCCGCAGCCGCAGTACGAAGGAGAGCACCGGCATGAGCTGGGCGGAGATCTACTCCGGCGCAAGGGAATATTATATGAAGGAATTCGGGGCGCTGCTCCCGTAAGGCCAGATGAGATTACTTTTTAAGCAGAGATTCTTTTCGTGGTTCGACAGCTACGATATTTACGACGACGAGGGCAACACCTTGTACACCGTCAAGGGTCAGCTTTCGTGGGGCCACAAGCTGAATATATGCGACGCGGAGGGTTATTTCCTCGGCACGGTCAAGGAGCGCGTGCTCACGTTCACGCCCACCTTCGAGCTGTACATAGGGGACGAGCTTGTGGGCACCATCCGCCGCGAGTTCCTGTCGATATTCCGCCCGCGCTACGAGATAGACCTTAACGGCTGGAGCGCCGAGGGGAACTTCTTCGAGTGGGACTACGTTATCAAAAACCACGACGGCAGCATTGCCGCGACCGTGTCCAAGGAGCTGTTCCACTGGACGGACCACTACACGATAGACGTGCGCGACCCCGCCGACTGCCTTATGGCGCTCATGTTCGTGCTTGCCGTGGACGCCGAGAAATGCTCCCGCGGTTAGCTTCACACGGATTTTACAATCCTTTACAAGCCCTATATTGATTAAGCGCCCGCGCTCTGCTATGATATGCAAAACGGAACGATACCCAAAGGAGGTGTGAACCGTGATATTCTTCTTCATAGCCATAGCGATAATCGCAAGCAGCGTTGTCGCCGCGATCAAGCATGACTCGGACGCGCCCCGCGGTTCGGCTGCGGACGCAACCCTGCCTGCGGTGGTCGTTGCAAAGCGCATGCAGGTGCACGGCGGCGAGCACGCATATACCTCCTATTATGCGACCTTTGAGTTTGAGGACAACTCCCGCCGCGAGATAGGCCTTAACGGCGCCCGCTACGGCATACTTGCCGAGGGCGACCGGGGCATGCTTACGTTAAACGGCGGACGCTTCGTCAGCTTCGTCCGCAGCGGCGACCGCTTCAGCGCCGAGGATCCCGCAAACGCCGTGCACGTCTGCCGCGCCTGCGGCGCCACATATCGCGGCCGCGTCTGCGAGTACTGCGACACCCCCTGGACCGCGGAAAGGTAAAAACATAAAGAAGCCCCGAGGCTGAGTAACCGCCCCGGGGCTTTTGCTTTTATACCTTATTTATAATTGATGAACACGACCATGCCGTAGTCCGTCATGTCGCCTATGCGGACGTCCTGAGGCACGGCCCCGCCGAAGAAGGTCTCTGCGGTGATATAAGGATCGTCCGTCAGCACGGATATCTCCGCCATGGTGTATTCGCCCTCGGCAAAGTCCGCCGTAAAGCTGATGAGCGAGGTGTACTCGTAGGTGTTGGCGCCCTCGGTAACGGTGAACGTGCCGGGCACGAACGAAATATCGTACTCCTTCGCAACGCCCTCGTCAACGGAGTGCAGCGTGATGTGAGCGGGGCGGTTTGCGCCGGTCTTGCCCACGAAATACAGCCAGTTGAACGAGCCGCCGTTCAAGGTGCCGTTGCTGAATTCGGCGGAGCTGTCGTAATTGCTGCCGTCGGCGGTGGTGGGCGAGGGCGCCTGCGTCACGGGCTCGGGAGAGCCGGTGGGCTTGGGCGAGGTGTGCCTGCCCGTGCAGGCGGTGAACGAAAGCGCCGCGGCTATCAAAGCGGCCGCTGCCGCAAAGACGAGTTTTTTCATGATCTGTCACCCGGGGCCCGGCATTGCAGGGCCTTCCTTTCTGCGTCAGATAAAGCGGGACGCCGCCTCAAAAAACGGCCGATTCCGCATAATCTCCTATGATAATAGCCTATCACGGCCGCAAAAAAAAGTCAACGGTTTTTTATTCTTTTTTCAAAAAAAGAAAATGCCTTATCCTCCGCTGAAAAAATAAGCGGGCGCGGTTTTTTTTATATGGACAAAAAGCGTTCGGGATGATATCATAGTATACATTATAACCGCTATGCGGAAGGAGGATAACCAATGAAAAAAATACTGAGTCTTCTCCTCGTGCTGCTCATGGCGTTTGCGGTAATGCCCATGGGCCTTGCGGCCGATGTTAAGGTTGCCGAGGATCCTGTCAATCCCGACGCAGTTCGCGTCGACGACAGGCAGCTCCCCCAGGTGGACGAGAACGAGCTCGTCACCTTCCTTGTAAAGCTCAAGGACGCACCCGTGGCCGCAAAGGTCACCGACACCGCATCCAAGGCCGCGGACGACATGATCGCCGTGCTTAAAAACAAGCAGGCCCGTGTTGAAAAGAAGATCGCGGCTCTCTTCCCCGCCGACGAGGAGATGACCGTGAACTTCCGTTATCAGCTTCTGTTCAACGGCTTCTCCGTGACCGCTCCCCGTTATATGATGGCCAGGATCGCCGAACTGAGCGAGGTCGAAAAGGTATTCATAGCGCCCCGCTGGAACGCTCCCGAGGCGTTTGACGGCGAGGTCGACAGGCTCAGCTCGTCCGTTCCGTTCATCAATGCGGACGACGCGTGGAACGCCGGCTACACCGGCAAGGGCACTGCGATAGCCGTTATCGACACCGGCGCAGTCGTAGGCCATAACGCTTTCAAGACCGCTCCGTCCAACCCCAAGATGACCAGCTCCACCGTCTCCTCCGCACTCTCCTCCAACAACATGCAGTGCGAGCAGATGTACTCCGGCACCCTTTCCGCCTCCAGCCTGTATTACAGCGCAAAGGTCCCCTTCCGCTTTGACTATGCGGGCAAGGACACCAACGTTTCTCACTCCGACGCGGGCTCCGACCACGGCTCCCACGTTGCGGGCATTGCCTGCGGCTACTATTCAGGCTCCAATTACACCGGCGTGGCAAAGGATGCTCAGCTCGTCGTCATGAAGGTGTTCGGTTCCTCCGGCGGCGCCTCCTGGGATACCATCATGGCCGCCCTTGAGGACTGCGCTTACCTTCAGGTCGATTCCGCCAATATGAGCCTCGGCTCCGGCTGCGGCTACACCTCCGAGGGCGATGAGATAGACGCCGTTATGACGCTGCTCTCCAACACCGGCGTAAACGTGGCCTGCGCCGCGGGCAACGACGGCTCCAGCTCCGGCACCCAGTATTACGGCTCCAGCTTCAAGAGCTATGCGCTTGCGATGAACCCCGATAACGGTATCGTCGGTTCTCCCGGCACCTATACCGAGTCCCTCTGCGTTGCCTGCTGCCAGAAGAGCTCCTCCTCCATGGTCTACTTCTCCAGCCACGGCACCACCGCCGACCTCAAGATAAAGCCCGAGGTCACCGCTCCCGGCTACAATATCTATTCCGCCACCGACTCCGGCCTTTCCGGCTCCACCACCGGTTACGGCGCCAAGTCCGGCACCTCCATGAGCTGCCCCCACGTTGCGGGCGCAATGGCGCTTATCACCAATTACGTAAACGCCACATGGCCTTCCCTCACCGGCAAGGCTAAGGTCGACATGGTAAACCGCCTGCTCATGTGCACGGCGAACCCCGTTTCAAACACCTCCCCCCGCACGCAGGGCGCCGGCATCATCGACCTGCAGAAGGCCATCACCACCAAGGCCTATGTCACCGTTGACGGCTGCGCAAGGCCCAAGCTCGAGATAGGCGACGATCCCCAGAAGACCGGCGTTTACACCCTGTCCTTTAACGTCGTCAACTTCGGCACGAGCGCATTGAGCTACACCGCCTCCACCTCCGTGCTTACCGAGAACACCTCCACGTCCACGCTCAATTCCCAGTCCGTGCGCGTGCTCTCCGGCTCCAACAGGAACATCGCCTCCTACGCGACGGTCTCGGGCGACACCTCCTTCACCGTGCCCGCAAACAGCACCAAGAAGGTCACACTGACCGTTACCCTCAACAGCTCCATCAAGAACGAGCTTGACAGCTACTTCCCCCACGGCATCTATATCGACGGCGTCATCACCCTCTCCGGCAGCGTCAACCTTGCCGTGCCGTGGCTGTCCTTCTACGGCAACTGGAACGAGGCCTCCGTGTTCGATCGCTATACTTACATCGACGCCATAAAGGGCGTTAACAGGTATAACGTACACCTCTCCTCCTACCAGACCCAGATCGGCGCAATGCAGTCCTCCTCCAGCTATCTGCTCTTCGGCGCCAACCCCTATATCTCCACCAGCGATTGGCTCGCCGACCGCTGCACCCTGTCCCCCAACGGCGACAAGTACTATGATCAGATCGACAAGATCGTGTACGACCTTATAAGGAACGCCGGCGAGGGCGGCATCAAGATCTGGAACGAGGACACCGGCGAGGTCTACCTCGACGTCGACCTGTCCTACATGCCCAAGGCGTGGAACTACCCCAACGGCAACAGCTCCGCCTCCTTCTATCACAGCTCCGACAACATCACCGAGGACGACTTCTCGAGCTGGGCGCCCACCGGCCTTGCCGAGGGCACTCACGTGGTGTTCAACCTGTACCACTATCTCGACAACCCCGGCTTCACTCCCGAGCAGAACGAGTGCGCCGAGATAAGGCTCCCAATGACCGTAGATACCACCGCTCCCGAGGTCACCGCGTGGAACATCAACGGCAGCAATTCGTCCATCACCGTGCATGACGAGCATTATGCCGCGTGGATCGGCATTTACTCCAACGCCGCCTGCACCACCAAGATAGCCGAGCAGGCCATCACTCCCACCACCCGCGGCGAGTACACCACGGTCAACTTCTCCACCACCGCCTCCACCGTTTACGTCAAGGTCGGCGACTACGGTCACAACACCTCCGAGGTCATCACACTGACGGGCGCGGGCGGCTCCAACTTTACCGTTACCGCCGTTGCCAACAACGACGCCTACGGCTCCGTCTCCGTGGAGGGCCAGAGGATCACCGCCACCCCCGCCGAAGGCTACTACGTTGAGAGCGCGGAGGTCATCTCCGGCACCGCCACCATTACCGTGAACGGCAACGTTATCACGGTAATGCCCACCTCCGACTGCACCGTGCGCGTCAACTTTGCTCCGAGGCCCACCTACACGGTCAACTTCGTTGCCTGCGGCGCGAGCGAGGGCAGCCAGACGGCGTACGCAAACGACGCGATAACCCTGCCCGCCACCGAGAGCGTCAACCCCGAGGGCTGGACCTTCATCGGCTGGATGGCGACCCAGCTCGAGGAGACCACGACCAGGCCTACCTTCTACGCTCCCGGCGCCTCCTACACCGTGACCGGCAACGCCACCCTCTACGCGCTCTATAACCGCACCGAGGCCACCGGCGGCGAGACCGTGTATGAGCAGACCACCGAGCTTGAGG